>Ga0115002_10000930_pt1 | contig 41161 bp, 35 predicted proteins | sample ArcticOcean_MG_C_8_FD_89576 | JGI IMG/M metagenome (GOLD analysis project Ga0115002, IMG submission 89576) | Marine microbial communities from western Arctic Ocean - ArcticOcean_MG_CB11_86 | ecosystem: Environmental > Aquatic > Marine > Oceanic | place: Arctic Ocean: Canada Basin | collected... | reverse complement strand
ATGACGATGAGATTTGGTTTATCGAGTCCAGAACAATTCGCCAAAGTAGGACCGGCACTGGAACAATTAATTGAAGACTTGTCGCCATTCCAAAATTTGTCATCTACAGACTTAGTAAAGAGGGGAGATATCGAAACTGCATTTGCTTCAGATGAATATCCGGTGACATGGGCAATACCAACAGGAGATCCGGTGATTAGATTTGTTGCAGCGGACTCTATGCAAAACGAAATGCAATCTACTCTTTTACTAGGCATAGTGTTCTGTACAATCACTTTATGGTGGGGTTTTAGAGATGAAGAAAGTCTTGGCGGGAGAATTGAAAAAATTAAGAAAAATAAAATCTCATATTCAATTAAAACCATTGCTGCAATGATTTTTATGGGAGGGATTATGTTTGTTCTAGTAAGTCCAAAAGCAGCTTTAGTTTTCGTATTATTAACACTAACACTAAGCATATTATGGGGCATTTCTGGTTTTGGAATAGCTGTTATGACAACTACGCCTATATTTTTAGTAATAATATGGCTGTATGGTATGATAGAAGTTGCGGGTTATGGATTGAATATGGTTACAGTTGCTATTGCAGCAATGTCTCTAGGTGTAGGAATTGACTATGTAATACATGTAGTAGAAAGATTCAGAGAAGAACAAGAAAATGGAAATGATACCATAACTTCCATTCAGATAGTTGGAGGTGCATCCGGATTAGCTCTCTTCGGATCAGCCTTGTCAGATATTGGAGGATTCCTAGTGATCACTCAGTCAAGTATGGGATTCTTTTCGACATTTGGGTTATTCTGTGCAATAATGATAGGGCTATCATTAGTAGCAAGTATGATTCTAACTCCCGCTCTAATAGGAATTGTTCATAGAGAGAAAGTTTTAGTTTGAATGAGTTGCTCTCAATCTTGGTAATTATCTTCACCAGGGAGTTCTTCTTTCAATCCTTTACGCTGGCGAATTTCAGCAGTTACTTTGTGGAATAGTGAAGCGGGCAATTGAACGAAACCAGCATTCTCTGTATTCCAAACAGCTCGACCCTGACTTGCAGCTCTAATATCATTCGAGAAACCAAAAGATTCGGCAACTGGCATTTTGCCAATTACACTTGCAGTACCACCATCTACTGGCATGTCTTCGATTATTCCTCGACGAGTAGTTAACTCACGAGTTACTCCTCCGATTACATCGTTCGGTGCATCAATACGGATATTCTGTATAGGTTCGAAAATTACAGAACGTGATCTTAGAATAGCACCCTTAATCGCGTTACGGACTGCAGGGATTGTCTGAGCAGGACCACGGTGAATAGCGTCTTCGTGAAGCTTAGCATCAACAAGACGGACTAAGACGCCCATTAGAGGCTCTTCAGCTGTAGGACCCTTCTTACATACATCATTGAAACCTTCAATCATGAGTTCTCTTGTCTCGTGAAGATTTTGAATACCTTTAGTATCATTAACGAAAACATTGGAACCATGAATCGCATAAATTTTTCTCATCATATCCTTATCCATACCAAACTCTGAAAATTTATTACCTGTTTCTTTGGCATCTTTTGTTCTAACTGGTCCGTCACCGAAGTGACCTTCTCTTAATGCATTGATGACATCTAGAGGTAATAGTTCGCACTCAATATAGAATCTATTGTGCCTATTAGGCGATTTACCCTCAAATGGGCGGCCATGATTGTTGCTTTCAATAGATTCGCGATAAACAACAATCGGCTCACTAACCTTAACTTTGATATTTTGTTCTTCTTGCATACGGAATATTGTAATCTCAAGATGTAATTCTCCCATCCCTGCTAATAGAGCCTCACCAGTTTCTTGATTAGTAGTAACTTGTAAAGATGCATCTGCCTTAGCGAGACCACGTAAAGCGTCGATGAATTTAGGTAAATCTTTCATTGATTTAGGTTCAACAGCAACAGTAACTACAGGTTCAGAGTAATGTCTGATTTCTTCGAACGGAGTTGCATCAGGGTCTCTAGATATTGTCACACCTGCTGCTGCGCTTCTAACTCCAGTTAATGCTGCAATATTACCTGCAGATACTTCTGGAACTTGGATTCTATCGCCACCGACCATCATACTAACCTGCTGCACTCTTTCAGATTTAGCGGCACCCAATGCCCAAACGGTTTCACCATGTTTTATTGAACCAGAATATACCCTTCCCACAGCTACTTCTCCTGCGTGAGGGTCCATCCATATTTTTGTAATCATTAATTGAAGTGGCCCATCAGGATCAGTGTTAAGCATTGCTTGACCAACTTCTGATTCTAAGTCGCCTTGCCAAATATTAGGGATACGATATTTCTGAGAAATTAATGGAGAAGGAAGTTCCGCTACAGCCATATCAAGCAAAACTCGATGTACAGGAGCTTTCTTAGCCAATTCTTTTTGTTGATCATTTTTACAGTATTCGTAAATATCAGTGAAATTTAATCCGGTCTTTGTCATGTAGGGAATAGACATTCCCCAGTTGTAGTATGCCGAACCAAAAGCAACTGTTCCTTTTCCAACAGAAACTTGCCATTCACGGGATACTTCCTCAGGTGCAAAGGTTTCAATCAACTTGTTGACTTTAGTAATTATTGTCTCGAACCGCTTCATCATTTCAGGGGCATCGATTTGTAACTCATTAATTAATCGATCAACTTTATTGATAAATAGAACTGGACGTACTTTTTCCTTCAATGCTTGACGAACAACGGTTTCAGTCTGGGGCATAGTACCCTCAACTGCACAAGCTAATATGATACAACCATCAACTGCTCTCATTGCACGAGTAACGTCACCACCAAAATCAACGTGACCTGGTGTATCGATTAGATTAATCAAATAATCATCACCATCGATGTCGTGAACCATTGATGCACTTGCTGCATTGATAGTAATTCCACGAGCACTCTCTTGTTGATCGAAATCAAGAACTCTAGATTTACCAGCAAGATCTTCTGACATCATACCAGCGCCAGCAATCAAGTTGTCAGATAAGGTAGTTTTTCCATGGTCAATATGCGCTGCAATTGCAAGGTTTCTAATTTTCTCTCTGTCGTGCATAACTTCTGTTGCTCGCTGTATGTTGTCTTCTTTACGACCCATATTATCACCTTATGATAGTCGCCGGACCCAACTTCGGTTCATAAAGCCGATTGTATCACTACGTGATACAGACTATACTATCCGGTAAAAAGGGAAAGGCGAAAATCATCATCGAGCCGAAGACGCTATTCTTTCAACTTCTTCTCTCTTGCCTACTGCAAAAGAACCTACGTCTCCACTAGCGGCCTTAGAAAGTTCAGAAACTATACCTTCAGTCAGAGTTTTCTTACTTTTAGCCGTAGCAGATGCACAGCCCTTACCAAGATTCCTCAGAGCCATATCTAAACGACGACTTGGTGATGAATCCACAGCTTTAGGTGCACTTACTGCACCCATCTTTATTCTAGTTGTTTCTTCGCAAGGAGCGGCTTCAATAATTGCATTAATAAATATTTGAAGAGGGTTGTCTTCACTACGTTCCGAAATTATACCTAATGCATTTTCAAAAGCCTTGGCACAATGCTGTTTTTTACCAGAAAATTTTCCTGATCTCATGAGATTGTTAATGAATCTCTCTATCACAGATAATTTAGCCTTACCAAACCAGGAGTTAGCATGCCGTCCACCACTATGCGGAGTACCGATAGTTGTCAAATTGATGTATGGAGCAAGTCCGGGATCAGAACATGTTACATCTGCTACATCCCAACGACCGAAAACCATAGTACCAATTCCAGCAATAGGAGCATCTTGTGTAGTTTGGATTTCTTCTGACATAAAAACACCTCATCGTATTGGCTTTTCTTTACGGCCACGGACCATCTCATCTAGAGACACGCCGTTTACCTTGATTACCTTGTAACGTACACCGGGAAGGTCACCCATAGACTGACCGCGTGGTCCGCCTATGCCTTCAACTAGAACTTCATCGTGCTCGTCGATGAATGATATAGCACCGTCACCTGGAGCAAACGCAGTAAGTTTATTACCTGTTCTGATTAGAGATATCTTTACTGCTTTACGGATACCAGAATTAGGTTGTTTAGCCTCGAAACCAACTTTTTCGATAACTATTCCCTTAGCTTGAGATGAACCATTCAGAGGGTCGTGTTTCAAAACTCCACCTTGGCGTCGCTTGATCTCACGGTCACGGAATCTCTTCTCCTTCCAACGATATTTACGACGGTCACTTTTCATCTTCGATCCGGAGAAAAGTCCTCTACCCAAATAATACACCTCTTAAGACATCCCGCCGACTTACCTGTGGTATAAGAGCATGACGGGAGTACAGTAGGTAGAAGTTTGACGCTAATACTCATTTTCTGTCGCTAACATTGAAATCGAAACGACATTGGGTTGTTAACATGGCGTTCCGAGATTTACTTGTTGATGTGGAAGAAATAGGTGATGAAACTAGCGTAATACATGAAATAATGGATGTGTCAAAGGAACTTAATCATAGACCACTAGTGTTTTCAAATTTGACAGAAGCACCGAATCATTCCGCTGCACTGAACGTACTTACAAGAAAAAGAATTTGTGAAACATTTAATGTAAATCCCGGAGAACTTATTGACATTCTAGCTTGGGCGATGAATAATCCTTGTGAACCAGAAATAATTGATGCGAGTTTGGCTCCAGTAATGGAAAATACAATGGAATCAGTAAATCTTGAAAAAATACCCATACCATGGCATTATCCAGAGGATAGAGGAAGGTATCAATCAGCATCCGTAATCATTGCTCAGTATAATGGCATCAGAAACATGTCATTCCATAGGCAATTTTTGAGAGACGGGAAGCATGCAGTATCCAGATTTGTCCCAAGGCACCTTAGAACTATGACTGATCTTGCAGCTAGTGAAGGAGAAAACGTGAATATTGCAGTAGTAAATGGCGCTGATGCAGTAGTTTTGTTAGCTGCAGCCATGTCGTTTACTGTAAATTTAGATGAGTTGACTGTCGCAGCAGCATTGCATCAGAAGTTACACGGGAATCCACTCAAATTAGTAGAACTATCTAATGGAATTCAAGTCCCTGCGAATGCAGAATATGCAATGGAAGCACAAATAACTCTAGAGAGAGATGATGAAGGACCATACGTAGACATAACTGGAACTGTGGATATCGTTAGACAGGAAAATGTAATTCAATATAATGCAATACACCATAGAAATAATCCAATATTCCATGCTCTGATACCTGGAGAAATTGAACATAGGACATTGATGGGTATGCCAAGAGCACCAACAATCAAAAATGCCGTCTCAAAAGTAGTTCCTTGTAGTGATGTTTACCTAACTGACGGTGGTTGTGGATGGCTATCATCTGTTGTACAAATCATCCCTCAGAAAAAAGGAGATGGGAAAAAGGCAATACATGCTGCATTAGAGGGGCACCCTTCAATGAAACAAGTTATAGTTGTCGACCAAGATATCGACATTTCTGACCCGGTAAGAGTAGAATGGGCATTAATGACTAGATGGCAACCTGATAAAGATACAATAATTTTGTCAAATCAGAAAGGTTCGAGTTTAGATCCTAGTAGATCAGAGGATGGTTTGACAAGTAAAATAGGTATGGATGCTAGTTTACCTCCGGGAATCGATAAATTACCTTACGAGTCAGTACTTTGAGGTTAAAAAATGGCTAATAGTGACATTACAAAAAAGTTACAACACCCAAGAAGGAGCCTTGGAAATAGGCATAGAAGTCAAGCGGAGAAATTTCTAAAGATATCAGAAGAAAATGAAAACCTAAGTTGGGCTGAACAAAGTGCTAAGCAAGCTGTTTTATATGATTTCACAAACCCTGATAATTGGGTAACTCTAACAAAAATAAAGATTCTCAACAAAGATAAAGATGGAATAAGGGCAGTTCTAGAAGAACTATTCTCAATACTTGGTAGAGATCCTGATTTACTTGACCAATTGAAAAATATAGATTTAACACATAATGGAATGAGTTTACTCCATGCTGGTCTGAAAATTGATCCCTTGGATCCAGACAAATGGGCAAAAGATGTTTTGGGCAATGAAAAAGAAATTGAGAATTTCATCAAAAGGGTTGAAACTTTGGATCTAAGAGACGTAAGAGCAAATGTGCTTTTTTCAAGAAGAATAGAACGACTAAGGGATAATGGAGATGAAGAATTATTTATTCACCTATCAAGAATCCTTCTAGCTCAAAGGCCGTCAAATCATGAGACATGGAATGAACTTGGGAAATTACATGAAAGAAGAGGAGAATATGATGATGCATGGTTTTGTTATGACCAAGCGCAAACATACTTCCCCATATTACAAGTTAGAGATAAGTACAAAAAAAGAATGGAGGCTAAAATGGATGGAACAAAAATCATCCCTTGGAAAGAACCTATTATCAGGAATAGAGTCGATTTCTTGAAGAAAATGGAGGTTATGGCGACACCAAGGAACTATATGGAAAATCTTAAAATTCAAGATATAGAAGAAAAAGAATCCGACATATACCAAAAAATAATTGACTTGAGAACCCAAGGAAATCTCTCAGGAGCATTTTTCTTAGCAAGACAATTAGCAGCAGAGAGAGATGAGATGGGAATAAAATTAGTTAAGGAAATCATGGAGGAGATGTCTGATGAGGTCTGAAAAACCATGGGTTGTTGTTTGGGCAATACCCAAAACTCCGATTGATGGACCCTGTTGGATGATGGTAAAACACATAGAAAGAGGATGGGAATTACCAGGAGGGGAACTATTAGAGGGAGAAGATAATGATATCGCAGCATTAAGAGAACTCTATGAAGAAACTGGATGTTTAGGGGTTGCAATCTCTGAAGATGATTCAATTATCAAAGGAGGGGTTGTGGTTTTGGTGGAAATTGATGAAGAACCAGATAATTGGGGCTGGGGCTCAAAAGATGAGAAAATAGTGGAAGTAGGCTGGTGTGTGGAAATACCGGATGAACTATTTTGGGGTATCGAAGAAATCAAAAAAATAATTAATTATGATTGGAGTACATCAAGAACCTTGGGGTCCTGAATTTCATCTATTCTTTCGAGTAAAATATTCTTCCAATTATTAAATCCGAGTATGTTTGATGAGTCAATGATCAAACCTATATCATTTCTTTCTGAGCCGGAAAGATTTCGAGTCAGAACCGGTAATAATTCTTCGACTATCAGTTTGACATCTTCGGGATTAGAGGGGACCCAGGTGGCACCGCCCGATTCTCTTGGTGAAGCATTTGCAATTCTAGTTTCCATATCAGGTGCTAAATCAGAAACTTCTTCTAAGGCTAAATCAAGCCACTCAAGAGATGCTACAAGGCTCTCGGAGTTCATTCCATTTTTTGCGAAAGATTGTCTGGCAGACCAAAGGTGCCTCATCGCTGGGTCGAGATCATTTAAGGTGACATAGATTCTAGCTGCTTCTAATCGAGAAAGTCCTATTATGTCCTCAGGATGCCCAGAATCTTTACTAATATCGGCATGTACTATAAGAGACATTATCGATTCACCGCTATTCCTGTGCCAATTGGCTAGATTAAGTAAAGCGAGACCGTGTAACCCTGAACCAGGACATAGTGCATTAAGACGATCAACGCTCCACCTTAGTTCTTGACCAATTAATTTAGGATCAACAATACCTAATAGTGCACGATCCATTCGCAATCTAGCTTCCACAAGGTGATCTCTTTCACTAGTAGAACGTGAACGATTCAATAAATCTTCAGAAAAATTTTCAATATTTTCCAAATCGCCTTGAGATATTTTCTTCTGAAAAATTAACAGATCAAGTTGCAAAGGAGTTGCACCTCCCTTTGAATTGACCATAGAAACACCCTATTATTCCATCGAATCAATTACTTTCTCATATTGAGTACGGAGTTCTGTCTCTCTTTCAATCATTCTTTCGAGATGAGATTCAAATGTTTCTTTTGATTCAGATAATTCCTTCATTAATTTTTTCCTGTCATCCACTTCTAACAATAGGTTCCCTACTGCACGAAATATAGGCCTATCTGCATCTTGTGTGGAAAGAGATTCTAAGGTGAGGGATATTTCGTTAACCTGAGTAGAAACTGTTTGTATTTGATTTCGATGTAATTGCAATTCTTGCACTAATGCTTGAAAATCAGGAGAGTCCATATCGCTCATTCATTCACCTCTTGTAGCGTTAAGGGCCTGCTCTGATGCTATCAACCCACGCATCAAACTATTCCATCTAGCCCTTAAATCAATGATACTCTGAGCTTTTTCAGTTATAGTTATATTATTATTATCACAAACAAATTGGCATTCAGTAACTAGACTGGCAGACAATGCTTGCGCATCAGAATGTGTGAAAGAAATTTCAAATTGAGTAATTTCACTCTTCTTCGGCATTAGAAGATTCCTCGGCAAGTTTACGCTCATAATCTAGAGCTGCTTGTTGAGCAATAACGGTCATGTCAGTTGCAGTTGCTCCTTCCATACCTCTACGAAGAACTCTGTTATTTGAGTCGGAAGCTCTTGTGAATGGTTCCCAAACGCCTCCTGAGAATTTATGTGAACATTTCTTGCATTCCCAAATGCCTGCCACTTGGCGGCTAACTTTAGGGTAATGACATTCAGGACAGGTGTAATTTCGAGATTTCTTAGCAATTGCTGATCCAGCCCTCCTACGGACGCTTACACCGTATCGAGCGCCGAACCTTGCTGTTAATCCAGATTTCTGTGTTCTCTTTGCCATTTCAGTTACCTCCTTCTAATGCATGAACCATTTTTCTAAGTTCATCGCCTTTTTTACGTGCCTCGGCCATCAGTTCTGTGAATTCAGTAGCCGTAAAGGCTCCCTTAAGACCCTTCTGTAATGAATGAACGTGATTATCATCGCCTAAAGTAATGTGAATCCTTTCATCACCACCCAATTCTTCTCTACCGCTAGCATCGAAGACGAATCTACCACCAACTCTCTGATAAGAACACATGATTGGTGTTTTTGATACAACAAGAGGTGTATCTTCCCCAATCTCAAACTTTTCTTGGGGGATTACAGCATTGCGTAAAGCTGCTATACCTGCTAACGCAAATGCGTCAAACAAGTTACCATCATCGGATACAGCAAACAAATCTAGGATAACTTGCCATGCTTTTTCACCAGGTATGATACAAAGACCGGCGGTATCAATGCATCCTGATTCTCTGATACCTCTATCTACCACTCGGCTTAATTCAATTGATGCTGCACTAGGAGGTCCAGCTTCATGCTGTCTACCTGCAACTGGCCTTACTTCTGCCATACACATTAATCCACCTTCATTTGGTCGATCAGGGTAAGGAGTCATAGTTTGGAACTTCACTCCAGCGAAAACAATAGTATCGCCCATTCTAACGCGTGCAGAACCTTCTGCATTAGCGAGAACATTAACTTCGAGTTCTAAATCTCGGCCTTGGTACTGATTACGACCATCTAAACGTTGATCATTATCAGCTAATTCCTTAAGATGACTACGTAATAATTGTGGGACAAGAGGAATGCTCATTGAGGATACCTCCCTGTTTTCAATGCTTCAACACAATATTCGTGAATCACCATTGCTGCATTCATATTGTAATCCCATGCTTCTTGGAATTCATCAGGAGATAAGTCACCATCCATTTGAAGGAAAACTAATTCTCCAGTATTGGGTAAGATGCCCATAGGAAGGTCTGCTTCCCCATAGTTATCTTCTGATTTATTCAAATCACAGACTACAACATCATTTATTTTTCCAGATGCTACAGAAACTATTAGATCCGTCATTGGAATTCCTGCATCAGCAAGAGCAATCGATGCTGCAGTAAGACCAACACATCTAGTACCTGCTTCTGCACAAATTATCTCGATTTCCACTCGGATTTTTGAGCGGGGATAAAGTTCTAGCATAACTACACTTTCTAATGCCTCAGCTGTAACCTTGCTAATTTCTCTACTTCTTCGGTTAAAACCGGGCCTAATTCTATCTGATGTTGAAAACGGGGCCATATTGTACCTGACATCAAGAACTGCTCTATCTTGTCGTTGGATTTTTCTTGGATGTGCTTCCATAGGGCCGTAAATTGCAGCAATAACATCATTATTACCCCATCGCATACGGCATGAACCGTCCGCAACTGGGACTACTCCTAATTCAATTGAAATCGGTCTCACATCGCCTGCTTTTCTACCATCGTTACGGATGCCATTGGCATCAATCATTTGTACGTCTCCATATCCCATTATGCTACACCTCCTGGTGTTGCTGCTTTTGCTTCAGCAGTCATTGAACGGAGGCGAGTTCTGACTTCGAGTGTTCCTTCGAAATCTCCATCGATCCAGAGTCTGCCATTTTCTCCAGCAATAACTCTGCATTCAGATTCCTCCTTGAGTTGCCTAAGAGCTTGGCCTTGTTTACCGATTAATCGACCTAATAGATGAGGGTCAATAACCTCAATTGCTCCTGAGCGAATTTTACGAAGACCCATTCCTTTCATGGTAACTACACTAGAATGAGTTTCTTCTACTTCTTGGACACGACATAATATAGCCTCACCGATATCGATTACGCTTCTTGTGCCACCAAAATCAGCCTTGGCGGGACCAAGACTCATTGGCAATATTGCGTTGAATGGGGCGCCAATATCTACAAACCAGATATTATTGGTACATCCTTCTACAAATCCAATGACTAAGTCTCCTGGTCTTGGCATATATGCAGTTCTACGCGGTTCAACAGAAATTGTTGTACCATTTACATTCGTTTGTCCGTTCTTTGTTGCTCGAATACGACCATCTATGGCTATTACGCCATGTCCTACTTCGTAACCCTCTAAATCTCCAAGATCTTCACCTGGAGAAACGAGTCGAGGAACTCGTTGTGAGTCTTGCGGCCCGGCCGCGTTCTTCTTTTCTGTCATGTTATCGAGCCGCGCGACCAACACTCCCTTCATAACCGTTGATGTAAACCCCTACGGGGTATACTCAATCAAGTTCTTTCACAGAAACTTCAGATGACCTCTGAGCAACTTGGCTCATTAGCTCATTTTTCATGCCACCAGGAACTTCGACTATACATACCCAAGAGCCGTCAGAAATCCATTCTTCTTTCTGGATTGATTCTCTCAATAATCGATGCACTCCGCCATAATCAGAGCCAGGAACTTTGAACGCCATGCGGACCTTGATAAATGCTAAAGGAATTACTGGTTTGAGCTGTTTAATTGCATCTTGGACTTGACGTTCAATGGATAGAAATGGGTCTACTGAAAACTTGATTTCAGCTAAAGCAAGTTCAATTCTAGTTTTAGGGTGAGGTAACTTTGTTCGAGGATCTGTCGCAGTGGTTGCAATTTGATGAATGATCTGGGTTCTTTTTTCAGCAACCATATTTTTTCTTTGAGCGGTAGTTAATTGGATATTGCCATCTTGTAGTATTTTTTGAACACAAGTTAGGAGATCTGTAGTTCCAAAAACACCTTTAATTGCATCAGTAGTTGGCCTATCACCTGCCCTTACATCATTCCAAATTTCACCAGTTGCAAGAAGATCATCTAATGGTACCGACTCTGGATCTTTCTTCCAATTATCTACCAATTCAGGATCCACAAGTATTTCGTAACGTGAACCACCCTTTTCGAGGCGTGCTAGAACTGCGTCATCGAGACTAACCATGAACTCTGAGTAGGGTGCAGACCTTAGACTAATAGGTAGTTAAAGACTCAGAGCCTATCTAACTGCTTTAATGTAGATTCTCTGGCTAATTTTTCATATCCATTAGAATCAATTATTGCAATTTCGACTGTTTCTCTATTGAGATCATCTTCAAGAGATTCTTTCAACGCTTCCAAACCAAGTTTAATCGCTGCATTCTTTGTCATATTAAGTTTCCAATTGTTCTCGAAATGATCAATTACAATAGATCTTCCACGGCCGATTGCTCCGGCTTGATAGGATTGGTAGGCACCTGATGGGTCAGTTTCGAAAAGATGGACTCCCTCATCATCGATACCGGCTATGAGAAGTGCTGTACCGAATGGCCTAGCACCACCATACTGAGTGAAAGATTGCATGAAATCACACATTTTCTTCACTAAAGTAGTAATCGCGATGGAATCCCCATATGTCATCTTGTTTACTTGACATTGGACACGTGCTTTATCGACAAGTTGACGAGCATCGGCCACTAGGCCAGATGTAGTCATACCTATATGATCATCAATTTGATACATTTTTTCTATAGAATCAGTAAGAATTAATTTACTTGATATTCTTTTATCAACTATTAATACAACTCCATCTTTAAATTTAAGACCGACAGTTGTAGTCCCTCTTTTGACTGATTCTCTAGCATATTCTACCTGGTATAGTCGACCATCTGGAGAGAATGTAGAAACTCCGTGGTCATATCCGCGTCCGCTTGGCTGCATGTTATCAAACCCCAACCGACGCAGGTGTCTTATGAATCTTGACAGTTAGAAGACTGACTTATCGTGGCATTCATGGATAAGGACGTTGCCGCAAAGTCATGAGAGTGGCGGTCCTAGCATCTGGAGGAAAAGATTCCACCTATGCCTCATGGTGGGCACATATGCAAGGATGGTCCCTGGAAGCACTGATTACTGTAAAGATTCAAGGAGATGATTCGATGATGTTTCAACTACAAAATACAGAAATTGTAGAGTATCAGGCAAAATCGATAGGGACCGAGTGGATTCAAGTTATCTCAAGTGGCATAGAAAATGAGGAGATGGAAGAATTAGAAAACGCTATTCGAAGTTCTATCGGTAAAAAAATAGATGCATTAGTAGTAGGAGCCCTAAGGTCAGACTATCAGAAAACCAGAATTGAGAGGATGTGTGAAAAATTAGGAATTATCTCATTTTGTCCTATGTGGCATCATGACCCCACTCAACATATGAATTCTTTAATAGAACATGGATTTGATGTAAGAATTGTTTCTGTTTCTTCGGAAGGACTTGATGAAAGTTGGTTAGGTCAAAAAATTACCAAAAAAAGCCTTAATCAACTAATTGTGCTTTCAGAGAAATTTAGATTTAATTTAGATGGAGAAGGTGGAGAGTTTGAAACAATAACTCTCAATGCTCCACACTTCAGAACACCTATCCTCTGTGAAGGAAAAACAACATGGGATGGAGTAAGAGGGACTTGGAACCTAACAAAAATTCAACTATCAGTATAGGGTTATAATCAAACAGGGAATGCCTGTCCGAATAATCGGGGAGCAACGTGAAAGTATCACCATTAGACTATAGGTATGGAAGAGATGAAGCAAAATCCATCTGGTCAAGAGAGGGCCGGCACGAGAGACAACTCGACGTTGAAAGGGCACTTATTTGGGCTCATTGTCAGCTTGGAAGAGTTAGTCCGGAAGATTATGAGAAAGTTGCAAAGATTGCTGTTCCCGATATTGTTACCGCAGATCGTGTCGATGAAATAGAGAGAGAGACTAGGCATGACATCATGGCACTTACCAAAGCAATGGCTGAGGCAGCAGGAGACTCTGGGTGGTGCATACACTTAGGAGCAACAAGTAATGATATCGTGGATTCAGCAGTAGCATTACAGATAAAAGATAGTATCATATTACAACAATTAACGATTAAAAAATTATTATCAACAATGTGTGATTTAGCAGAAAGAGAAAGAGACACTGTGATGTTAGGACGGACTCATGGACAAGCGGCGGTACCAATTACATTTGGTCTCAAAGTAGCGGTCTGGGTAGATGAATTTAGAAGACATCTTGATAGATTGGATGAACTGACTTCAAGAGTAACAACTGGAAAGTTTCTAGGAGCTGTTGGGACCGGTGCGGCACAAGGCGAAAAGGCCTTTGAATTACAAAAACTAATCATGGATAATCTAGGATTACAAACACCGATAGCAACAACTCAGGTAGTTGGGAGAGATCGTTATATTGAATGGGTTTCATGGATGGCTAACGTTTCGGCAAGTATTGAAAAAGTATTACAAGAGGTGAGAAACCTACAACGTAGCGAGATTGCTGAAGTTGGTGAATATTTTGATGCAGAAAAGCAAGTAGGCTCATCGACCATGGCGCACAAGAAAAACCCAATAACTGCTGAAAATGCTTGTGGCTTAGCAAGAATCGTTAGAGCCATGATTATACCCTCGTATGAAAATGCACTATTGTGGCATGAAAGAGATTTAGCAAATTCTTCTGCAGAGAGATTTACTTTATCACACTCGATGATTTTACTCGATGACATTATTATTAAATGCGATAGAGTATTGTCTAAATTAGGAGTAGATGCAGAAAGAATGATGTTTAACATTAAAGCGCAAAAAGGATTAGTAATGGCTGAAAAATTAATGATTGCTTTAGTTGATAATGGAATGCCAAGAGATGAAGCACATGAAGTTCTTAGAACTGCCTCAATGGATGCCATAAATTCAGGGAATAACTTAGAGGATATATGTGCAATTTCTGATTCAATATCAAAGATTTTTACAAGACAGGAATTATCTGATTTATTCAAACCAGAAAGCCATCTAGGGTTCAGCGGAGAGATTGTTGACCAAGCAGTAAGTATTGCAAGAAAAAGAATGTGATTCGGAAGCAAAGACAATACGGCATCAGTTTACGAATGATTCCAGTACCCTTTAGTGAGGTATAATACAGTCACAATTACTAACCCTAAAACTATTACATATCCAAAAATAGGATTAATCATTACTAGGCCTAATGCTAAACCCGTTAATGTTGCTACAATCCCTAAAACTATAATCATTGCATGAGGACCGTACTGATTTGTGTCATTTAATGCAACATTGAGAAAACCATCTTCAAGTATGCCTGAAACCATGCCGGATTCTGTTTCTTCAAAATAAGGTGCAGGTCTCCTTGGAATTCTTTCATTGGAGCCAGTATGACTTGACATGGCAACTCCTAGCAGCCCAAGTAATTTATTATATCCTTATCAATTACCCTAAAAAGGAGTTTAGGCAATGCTCATGCACTCTCGACTGTAGGGCATGTTGTGATTGATTTAACTAAAGGACCTGTGCATATTTCTTCAGGACCTGGCTCAAACCCCAATTCCATGTGTTTAACCCTTATTTCAGAGGCATTAAAACAAGGGGGGAGAGTCATATGGATGGTACGAAAATTCCCAAACAGAGAAAAAGTTTCAGATATTCTAGGACATCTCTCAGAAAAAGAGATGGATAGGATGATGACAATCGAATTTGAAGAAAAACTTTTACTAAACAGCAGTAAAATCAAGAAAATAATTCCATCTCTAAGGAAAGAAGATTTACTAGTTATTGAAGAATGGTGTGAGAGCTTTGGAAGATCTCGTAAAAAAGATGGAGATTTAATGCGAGATTTAGCAAAAATAAATGAAAATTTACAGATCGTTATAACTTCAAATTCATATGAAGACGCATCCGGAGAAAAAAGGGGTTTAGATGGTTGGATGGTCCGAGGTGAAAAATTATTAGGAAATGCATACAGAACAGTTTGGATGACAAAAGTTCAGGAACAATATCAAAAAGTAATAATTACTGATGGAAATTTCCAGAATGTAGTTTATTTAACTAAGAATGGGTTTGAAAATTACAATTGATTCCTTTCTAATAATTTATCTAACTCATTTAATGCATCATCATTAGGTTCGGATAACTGCTGGGGATTTTTAGCATTCCCTGTGTACTCTTCTTCGACAAACTGTTGTTGGGTGCTATCCTTGTATTTTAGGGAAATAATGATGAAAAACATTGTAACTGCGAAGATAATCAAAAAGATATTAACAATATCACTTATCTCCATAGGATCACCTGATATTCGCCTCGGAACTTACAGGAACACCTAGAATCAATGGTTTCGAAAGATGGCGGCGTTGAGAGGGAGATGGCTCGACCCAACCACTAACCAATCCAATTCCACTCAGATTTATCTCTTCAAATAGCCAATGTTTTTCGGCATTTTTTTGGCATTTTAGGCACCTCAAAGGTTGATTTGAACCAGCACTCCTCATAGTTTTGTTATTACAACAAGTGGGCCGGCCAATGATTCTCGGTAAAGAAGATTCAATACTTAACCGTTCGAGGTGGATACTTCCATCGGGAGCTTCTAATCCTAGCCAATTAATACGATCACCGGGTATTAATCGTCTAAGAAGGCGATTGACATCGCCTCCTTCTTTGAAAGCGACGAGGGTAATGTTACGTCCTTGTGAAAAGACTTCAATGCTAGAATGAGCGCCCTTGGTCTCTATAGATTTAGTTAGTACTGTAGCAGAAGAAAATCCAATAATATGGTCATCGCTCAACTGATTTGTTCGATGTATTGCATATCTTTCACATTTTTCAATATCCGATTTAGATTGTAACCATTCATGAGCCATTAAGACTGCTTCAGATGTTGACCCCCGTATACCGTAAAGAACCGGGCATGGGGTTCTTGGAGCAATGAGTCCTTTGTCGGCAGTAGGATCTCTATTAACAAAAGTCTCAGGATGGAGGATTTCCATTTCTTTAACTAAAGATGAGGTTACTTTTCTTTTGGAACCTATATTATCAGGAAAGCGCCAAGCAATTAACTCCCATGTGGAAGAATCGGAGGACTGCCAAGCCATAGCAGAAGAAGCTCCAATAATCCCCCAATCAGAATTTGCGAGGCTGAGTATTTTCACCTCATTAAGACTAGATCTGCGGACGTTAATATCGACTTGATGACGTACTGCCTCCCAATAAAAATCTTCATCAAGTTCTTTGAACGAATAGAGAAGAGCAGGAGATGTATGACTATTCTCATCAATATTTAGTTCAGTTATTAGCTGGTTGAAAAAGTTCGAAAGTAAATCATCAAGAACGGGGAGAGATATAGTGGAGCAGTTGAACACACATGCTAATGCACCATTACCTCGCGTTCTTCTTTCTGCGAAAGGCCATAATCGAACTAAGCGCCTTTCAATGATTTCAAAGCAGTCAATATGAGAAATAAAACTCAATAAATCATCAAATGTAGCAGTTGTGCAGCCAGAATCTGGATTATCCGTGTCATCTAGACCTATCCAAACACGACAAATATCGGCGTGCTCGATCAAATCTAATCACCTAATATCTTGGATAAAACTTGAGGGAGACCTATTTCGGAGTCGCATCGAAGACCGCGAACACCAAAATTAAGTGCTGCTTCCATATCAACTCCTCTATCCCCCACCATTACTGAAGTAGACTCATCAGGTCTATTTTTCCAATCAATATCGAATTTCAGGTTTACTTCAAGATTATTTTCTGCGGCAGAGATAATTTGCCTAGCTGCTTCAAGCATACCTGGATTTGGCTTACGTGCCCAAGCACCATCCCAAGGAGAGTATGGACTATACAAGATTAGATCTAAATGAGCATTTGGATTATCTTCAAGAAGTAATTTTCTCATTTTATTATGGATGGAATAGAGAACTTTAGAATCCCATAGCCCCCTACCTATAGGAGATTGATTTGTAACTACACAAACCCGGAAACCTGATTCTCTAAGGGCGGCTACAGAATTTGACACACCAGGTAATATTACTAATTCATTAGGAGAGTTGATGTAATTTGCTGAACCTTTATTCAAAACACCGTCTCTATCAAGGTAAGCTATCTTACCATTCCAAGCACCATTAGGGAGAGGGTGTAAATCTAAAGGGGAGTCTAAGTCATTATCATCTCTATGTGGAAGAAGCATATAATCACAAGCCATGATGAGACTTAACTGCCTCCTTAATGATATGATTAATTATCAATTGGATATCTTCAATTCTTTCCATAGATTGAGTTGGTGCAACTACTGCAACATCAACCAGAGCAACTATTTTTCCTCCAGACATACCATTGTAGTCGCCAGTTATTGCAGCAGTTCTACAACCATTTTCTTTTGCAAAATTAATACCATTAATCACATTAGAGGAGTTTCCTGAACCAGTATAAGCTACAACTAAGTCACCACTTCTGATGAAAGTAGAAAGTTGACCAACAAATACGTTGGAATATTCACTATCATTAGCCCAAGCAGTAAATGAAGAAATATTATCGGTATGAGCAATGGTCCTAAGACTCAATTCTTTTGACCAATCTCCAGCACTATGCGATGGAGTGGCAGCACTACCCCCGTTACCTATGAAGTGTACACTTCCACCTTCTTTTCTAGTTAATTCAACTAGCTTCCAAAATGCCTCTAATGAATCCATCGATATATCATCAAGAGAACGCTTTAAATCGCTAATATATGAGTTGGCAAAGTCAGAAAAGTCGAATCCCATGGTCAAACCCTGAGTGTACGGATGAGGGCATCCTATTTACGAGTTGAGCGTAGTAGGAGTATCGATGGAGGAGCCTATCGGACTTATCGTCTCTAATATTGGAGACGCTATGGGAGTAAACAAGATGGCTTTAGAATTAGTAATAATCATGACTGGAGCACTCTTTTTAGGACTTAGTTTTTATCTCTCTAAAGACAAAAAATCAAATCACTACGCTGCTATAGGTTGGATTTTTGTTGGAGTTTATTTTTATTTGCAGTCTGATCATTATGTCGAGATTTCTGATCCTGTTTTGATTCTAATGACGGCTAGCGCTTTGCCCGGGGGCATTGCTTTGGCCATATGGGAAATTAAATCAGAAGAAACACCAGATGCATTACAGTGGTTGAGAGGTTGTTTTACGTGGGCAATAATTCCCTACTTCGTAATATTTAGTGTACCATATCTAAACATGGCTTTGATTCAATTTACAGCAGAAAGTACGGAATTAATGTTAGAATTTGCGGGACTAGGGAATTATCACATCGGAGAGATGATGGTGGCTCGAGATGGTGTTCCAGATGTTCCAGTTTCAGATTGGGATGGGAATAAATGGATACTTACAGAATCATTAGCAGAGGAAGGCTTCTATGTCCAATTCTTCGATGCAGATGGAAAGGTGATTGTGCAATTCATAATGGCTTGCTCAGGGCTCCAGTCAATGATTATATTTGTTGGTGCTATTGGAGCTCTAAGTTCTGTATCTTGGAAAAGAAGAGCCAGGGGGTTGATGATAGCATTACCCACAATTCATGTATTAAACATGTTCAGAAATGCAGGTATTGTTTGGTTGACTGAAACATATCCAGAATGGTCGTTAATGGGAATAGAGATGTTTGATTTCACGCATAGCTATGCTGCTAAAGCAATATCGTTATTTGCAATGTTCTTGATGGCTATTGCACTATTCGATTTACTACCTGAGTTACATAAACACATTATGAAAATCTTAGATCCTATGTTTGATGCTGTGGATAAAATAAGAGGCGCCGCTAAATCATCTTGAACGAAGTTGTTCGTATAATTTTCCAGTCAAAGGCATGTCGTGCTCCCATGCGAATTCTTTCATTACCCTCAATGCTTCTTTTTCCAAGTCAGAATCTCCAACGAAATCAGTAACTTCAATGACACCATCTTTAGTATTAGCCTTGAATGCTGCAATTGCTTCTTCTTTATGGAATACCAGATATGCTGAACCAAAACCAAACCTTTCTCTTAGAAGACCACCGAAATAATGAATCAAAGGATCAGAGGGGGGAACTACAAGATCTCTGGTTTTACGAATTCCCTCTAGACCTTCAAGAATATCTTGTTTACCCCAACAAATGTCTTGTAAGTCGTCGACAAGGAAACCTTTGATTAATGTACCATCTTCCTCAAAATCATGCATAACATCACTAATTTCCTCTGCTGAAAAGGCGGACCCAGCGAGTCTCTCCACCTGTTTTAGAGATATCACTGGGTATTCACTAACCAGCCCTCTAAGATATTGTGATTTGACATCCCATAAATCTGAGTCTAAATTCGGATTAACAGTTTTGAATCCTCCTCTGTAATCTTGTATAAGATGACCACTACGGACAAGAGGAGAAATTAGTTTTCTAAATTCAGCTCTCTTCATAGCATGCCTTTCCATGAAAATAACAGGATCATGGTGGTCTCTGAAGAATTGAAGAATGTCCGCATCCTCTTCATTAGCTTGGAGATTCCGAATAGTTAGTAATTTCTCAAAATGAGATTTCTTGCCCCAAACTAAATGGCCGCGCAAATTTGTACCTTGTGCTAATTGATGAGCAGCAGCCATGGCCTTTAGATTCACTCTGAACATTTCACAGCGACCTCTAAGTGCAAAATCATCTCTTAATTCATCCATCTTCTCTAACGCTAATGTTTCATTCTCATGTCTTGTGTTTTGATGCATTTGGTGATGATAAAATAGCATTCTATTGACTTCTTGCCTTGACCTAGGTTCTACTACTCCTCCACGGATATATCTTTCACCATCACCCATAGATGTGAATCCTAATTCTGCTAGTATTTTCTGTATATTTTCATCACAATCATGAACAGGGATAGAATTGAAAGCATGTATAACTGAAACATCAACGAGGCGATCTCTATAATTATCTAATAATTCATTAAATGTGTCTTTAAATTCGTCTAAGTAAGAGTGAGGGATGTTAACGTCTTTTATTTCCAAATAATCATTGACAACAAACATTAGTATTCGACCGATAGGATCTACGCCCTTGAATACTGGATGGTACCAACCTTGCTTCAAAATTAGACGCACTTCTTGGATAAATCGGCTACAAAATGGATCGGATTGAGAAAGAATTCTCATAGTCCTATCTTCAACTATTGGCTGAAGTAGCAACTCTGCATCTTCTTGGGATGCATAATAGTCAGTAGGGTCGGGCTGTAAGGCTACAATTCTTCTAATTTGCTTTGACTCATCTAATTCCCTGAGCACTTCTGCTAACTCTTCAACAGGTTTACTAACAAAGAACCGTAAAGTGTGCAACCTAACGGGGCCAATACCCTCAATTAATTGTTTAACTGCACTAGCAAAATTTAACGGCTCAACAACTTCATGAATTTTATGAAATACTGCAAGAGAGCGTTTTCTATTAGGTAAAACTAGATATTGCTTAGCAACAAGCAACTGACGTTCGAGATTACTTAGTGCGCTCTTAATACTTCGTTGAATATGCGCATTTTCTTTGCCTTTAGGATAACTCTCGAATAATTCTGACCTAGAAAGCCCGCCGGGTGGGATTTTGTCTAATAATTCTTGTTCAAGATAACCTATCCAAGGTTCACCTCGAAGACCTAGAAACATTGGAATTTGGTCTTTCATCGTATATCCTACACGATTATGTAGTAATCTTCCATTGAATATATCTGAATCATGTTTAATATCTTTCCAATCTCTAAACCTATAATTTTTCACTCTATGAAGTAGTTCATCTCTACGCTGTACTAGAGTTAAATTCCTAATTGCATCAGAAGGTTCAACATATTCTTTGAATGATTTAGCAAGGATATGATTCTGAAGCGTACGATAATCTACAACTTCTACACTTCCGCCAGTAATTCTATATTCATCTACGCGAAGAATATATTCGCCTTCATCAGTCTGAGTAAAGAAGCCTATGGAAACCAAATTTTTCATTTCTAATTCTTGTAAAACCGCTTCAACTTGGGCCTTCGGGAATGGTAAACGTGCACATAAACTGTCAGAAACTTGAGGACCTTCTGAACCAAGCATATCTAGTAATTTCATTCTCAAACAATCATGTGGATCAGAAAGGTTGGTTTTCTTCCAAACTTTGGGCTCGAACCCATCGTAATTATTACCAATTTCAAAAGTTAGACCGCCAGTATAGAGTTTTCTGATATCATCGATATCTGAGCCACCGGCTACTGCAAGACAACCTAGTGTACCATGAATGTCAGCCATTCTCATTGAGAACCATTTCAGGTCTATTTGTTCATGACCGGTGCCCCTAACTCTAGTAATTAATCCACGTTCTGCTAATTCACCAACCCATCCCTTAACTATATCTATATCTATATTTTTCAACTTATGGTCGTATAATGGATTGGACAGCCCTTTGTTTAGGCCACCACCCATATCCATCAATCTTAGAAGATCATTGGCATTAGTGGGTTCTGGTATTTTCGAATGATAATAATCCGTCATTTTAGATTTATCAAGGTCAGTAGCTAATGAACGGGCACCTAATAGACGGCGAAGTATTTCAGGATCAACGTCTTTGATTAAGTATGCTCTTGTTCTTAGCGATAATAAATCTTCAAATGAAGACATGAACAAAGTCATACCTAATGGAGAGGGCATTTTCACTCTTCGATGTACAATACGAACATTCTCACTATCCATTCTATTGATGAAGATCTCAAGTTGCTCCATGTCAAGATCAGAATGAAGTATCTCATTCATTGTTTCACGGATTAGAACAGAGTCTTCCATTTGTCTATGCTTTTGCATGATTTGTTCTGCTCTCTGTTGGAATTGTTTAGGACTTACCTCTTCAGCCCCTATTCTGCGGGGATTGAGCATACTTCGACTAGATATCTCACGAAATCTCTTAGCAAACAATTGAGATTCCATCATATATTTTTGTAATACATCTTTACTATTTCCCTGTTTAAAAATTTCAGGTATCAAAGAAATTTCCACTTCATGGCTTAACTTAATCATGAATCCGTTTTCATCAAATGAAAGTTCATGAACCATGATATTGTCATTAGCCGCTATACCTGCAAAAAGATGACCTAATGCAAGATTAAAGGCTCGGCCACGACAAGTAGTTACGATATATGTAGGAAGTGGAGCCTCCACTTGTTCAACTAATATCAGGTCATTGCTAGGGACCTGGAAAGTAGTAGCAAGATGCTCTTGAAAAAAACCAGAAATTGCATGGGCAACTGGGCGGTTAAGTCCTAAAATCTTAGTAAATATAGTCATTGGATCTTTTTCCAGACGAGTATAGGTTGCTACTTCCTCGAGCAATTCGAGAACTTCTTGACTTAATTCATGAGTTCGACTATTAGCTTCACCAGTCCATGATGGAATTGTTGGCCTGTAACCGGTCGCAGGAGTAACGTTGACTCGAGTGCCTCGAATGCTACTTACTCTATACGTCGAACCACCTAGCAAGAATACATCGCCATTCCTTAAACTGGATACGAAACTAGAAGAAAGTTGACCGACCATAGTTCCATCAGATGTGAAAACTAAAAAATTATTATTTGGTGCTATAGTTCCAATATTAGTATAGTAAATCATTTGGGCGAAACCTCGCTTACCAAATTTATTATCTTCATACTCTATCCAAATCCTTCTTTCATCCTCTAATAGGTCGAGAACTTCGATATAGTCATCCTTTGGCAAATTTCTATATGGCCATGATGCTGTGACTAACTCAAAAGCATCATCTATATCCCATTCTTTGATTATAGATAATCCAATTAAAAATTGAGCAAGCACATCAAGACAATTTTCAGGGAACTTGAGTAAATCCATTGAACCTCTGAGAATACCAGTTTGAAGAGCAACAATTTCTAACAAATCATGAGGTGAAATTGGTAAGAAACGTGCACGAGGTAATCCATCAACTTGGTGCCCTGCCCGACCTATTCGTTGTAATGCAGTAGATATGCTACCGGGTGAACCCACCTGTATAACTAAGTCAACCGAACCAATGTCAATACCCATTTCAAGGCTGCTAGATGAAACTACACATCGAAGATACCCATTTTTCAAGCGTTGTTCCACATCAAGTCGTATGGCCTTGTCCATTGAACCATGATGGCCCTCTACACCCAATAGTCCCGCAATTTTTAGTTTCTGAACTACTGTCTCAGTCATGTTCCTAGTGTTTACGAAAACTAAAGTTGTGGTATGGGCTTCCACTAGTTCTTTTATTCGGGCAACATTGTGATCTAGGATTTCCTTAATCGGAGTCGAAGCAAACCTAGGTGTTGGCAATATAATATCAAGGTCAAGTTCTCTAGATCCTGAAATTTTCGCTATTGAAACTTTTTGTGGGTTAACAGCACTATCGCGACTATCGGATGCCACTAGATATTCAGCAACAGCATCTAATGGTTCCATTGTTGCACTGATCCCAATTCTTTGGACATCAGAATCAATAACAGTATCCATTAATGCAAGACTTAATGATAAATGCGTACCCCTCTTAGTTGGGACCAATGCGTGCATTTCATCAATAATCATCCATTTCATACCGTTAAGTATTGGCCTAAATCTTTTACTGGCGAGAGCAAGCCCAAGAGATTCAGGAGTTGTAATCAAAATATGAGGTGGTTTCCTAAGCATTTTCTCTCTGTCTTTCTGAGGGGTGTCTCCTGTCCTCAGGCCAACAGTAATATCTTTTGCACTAGATGGCAAATAAGTTTCTTTAATCTCAGTTAAAGGCCCAATCAAATTTTTCTGTATGTCATTTGCAAGGGCTTTGATTGGAGAGATGTATACGCATTGAACCGAGTTTCCTAAAGTGCCATCTAATGAGCGAATAACTAAATCATTAATCACTGAAAGAAATGCGGTTAATGTCTTTCCGGAACCTGTGGGTGAACAAAGAAGAAGATGTTCGCCATCCATTATTTTAGGTATAGCAACTTTTTGTGGATGTGTGAAATCAGGGAACTTATCTTTGAACCAGTTTCTAACTGGAGGACATAACTTTTCTAGGAGAACTTCAGTCTCCATAACCTCTGTTATATATTCAATATCTGGCATTTAATTTACACCGCGACCCGAAGCGTATCGATTGAGTACTTATAATCTTGGATTTAATCAATAGGCTTGATATCTAATATTTTTATTGTTTCTAGCGGTCAAATTCATCTAATAATCAGTTTTTCGCGTAATAATCTAAGGATGGCTTGAAAGGTAAACGTCTGGTCAAAGGTTCATAATATGACGGATGAGAAGCGGATTGAAAGGCTCTCAGCAATGCTGAAGCGTAGAGGGTTTGTTCTTCCTGCGTTCGAAATTTATGGTGGCGTCTCAGGATTGATTGATTATGGGCCCGTTGGAGCATCGATCAGAAGAAAGGTTATTCAAAATTGGGTGGAGCATTGGACTATTAATGGAGATATAGTTGAAATAAATTCTCCAACCATAACTCCAGAACCGGTATTAATTGCAAGTGGGCATGTTGGCGAATTTAATGATTTAATGACTCAATGTGGTAAATGCTCGGGGGCGTTTAGAGCAGATCAACTCGCAGAAAACCATCATCCCAATCCAGACACTCTAGACGCAGAAGAAATAGATGAGATTCTAGCCTCAAATGGAATAGAATGCCCCAATTGTAGGGAAGAGGATTGGATTGCGTCGAAACCAATGAACCTGATGTTTGGAACAAAAATAGGTGCAATGAAGGCTAGCAGACAGGCATATATGAGACCTGAAACAGCTCAAGGAATGTTCATGTTATATCCTTCACTATACCGCCACTTCAGACAAAAATTACCGTTTGGAGCGATTCAAACGGGTAAGGGATATCGGAATGAAATAAGTCCAAGGCAAGGAATGATTAGATTAAGAGAATTTAACATGGCTGAGTTAGAATATTTCATAGATCCTGAAAACCCACCTTTAATTGACATCTCAATGAAAAAAGAAATGATTTGTTTGATCCCAGATCCAAAAGGAAACGAGCGAAAAGAGATGCAAATATCATTCTTCGATGCTAATAATCAAGGCATAATAAAAGACCAAGTAGTTGCTTATTTTCTTTCAAGAACATGGGATTTCTTGATTAATGTAGGGATTAATCCATCCAAAATAAGATTTAGGCAACATGAAGAGACTGAAATGGCACATTATGCAGAAGACTGCTGGGATTGTGAGATATTGGGGGGTCATGGTTGGATCGAATGCGTAGGTATTGCAAATAGAGCTTGTCACGATTTACTATCACACGAAAAATATTCTAATTCTAGCTCATTAAGAGCATGGAGAGAATTTGAGGAGCCGAGAGTCGAGTCGAAAGAAGTACTAGCAGCAAAAACATCAGTATTAGGGCCTATGTTTAGAGCAAAGGCAGGCCTAGTTTTAGAAGCATTACAAGAATTAGAAAAATTACCAAGTAAACTGCCTTTTCAGTTAGAGATAAAAGATGGGACAAAAATAGAAATAACTGCGGAAATGGTTGAAAGAAAAAAGATTCAGAAAAAAATAGCAGGAGAGTGGTTTACACCCCATGTTATCGAACCTGCCTTTGGAATAGATAGAATCATTTGGCATATCTTAGATCATGCCTATGAGGAAACAGAAAAAGAGGGAGAAAAATATAATCTCCTGAGATTACCAGAATCAGTAGCTCCAGCGGATGTGATTGTTTTACCGCTATTTGAAAAAGATGGGATGGGAGATGCTGCAAGGAAGTTAAACTTGCAGATTAATGGAATGAAAGGGATTACAGCGTTAATAGATTCTAGTAAATCAATTGGAAGAAGATATGCTAGAGCGGATGAAATAGGGATACCATGGGCTATAACTATCGACCATACAACACTAGAAGATGAGACTGTAACCGTCAGAAGAAGAGATGATCAAAAACAAGTGAGAATCGAAATTAAAGAACTGCTAAATCTCATTAATTCAGGTAATGTTTCATCTTTATTCTAACGAATCTTCAATAAGTGCCAAGTTAAGCAAAGACTGTGGACGAACACTTGGTCGAAGATTGGACTGAGCGATACAGACCAGATTCTATAGAAAGAATGGAAGGTAATGAGTCCCAAATGAGAAGAATCAAGATATGGCTTGAACAATGGGATTCACCAAATCCACCCATGAAAAAAGGCATTTTACTCTCAGGACCACCTGGTGTTGGGAAAACAACATTGGCTAAAGCAATCGGAAATGAGAAGGGTTGGACTGTTATTGAATTAAATGCCTCAGAAGAAAGAAATGCGGCCGCTATAAGAAAAGCGGCAACAAGAGGGTCACAACATATCTCATTAGATCAATTCTCTGAAAATGCAACGGAAAATGGGAGGACGTTGATATTACTAGATGAAGTGGATCATCTTAGTGGAAGCTTTGCCAAACTGAAAGATGAAACAATAGAAAGAAAAATTACTGAAGAAGACGAAAAACTCAAAGGAGATTCTGGAGGTAAGGCAGAGCTTATGAATCTCTTAACAAAAACTAAACAACCAATAATTATGACATGCAATGACCCTATGAGACTCTGGGGGAGAGGTGGGGGTTGGAAAAGAAATCAAAATCGGTTACTAAAACTTGCTGAACAAATTATGTTCAAAAGAGTCGAGAAAATACATATGAGAAAAATTGCTCGAAGGGTTTTGGACTCGGAGGGATACTCTATTGATCCAGAAGCATTAGAAGAATTGATTGAAGGGAATCCCGGAGACCTTAGAGCACTAATCAGAGATTTGCAGGTAGTATCTGTTATTTCTGGAGAACATATAGATCTACGAGCTGTTAAAGATATGGCATCTGTAGCAATGAGAGATTCTCAAATAGATGTTTTCAAAGCATTAAAAGAAGTATACAAAAGTAAATCAGGAATAGAGGCGGGAAAGATATTGCTTAATTCGGATAAAGACCCAGATCAAATGATTTCATGGTTCGTATGGAATAATCAAAGTGTATTCGATAATAGAACATTAGAGGAACTAAGTTCTGCAATGGTTAGCGCCGATAGAGCACTTGCTACAAAATTCAAGAATAGGGCGTATAGATCATGGTATTGGGGTTCAGTTCTATCAGCACAGGCGGCTGTAGCGATGAAACCAATAGATTCAGCAAGAGAACCTTTTATCACTTATCCTAACTTTTTAAGAAGAGGTGGTGCAGGAGCGACAAGTTCAGTAATAGACAATCTAAGTAAACAACTTGACACTAGTCGAGCCGCAGTTAGAGAAGAATTATGGCCAAATTTATTAGCAGTTCATGATCAAGATATTGGAGGAGATCCAATGGATTTGACCTTATCTGTAAAACTAGGATTGACTGTGGAAGATCACTTGGCGCTATATGGCATTGCTAAGTCAAAACCTATGGGAGTTAAAATCCTTAAAGCATTTAATGAACTAAATAATGAAGAAGAATATGATTTGCCTCCAGAAGTTCAAGAAATAGAGAAAGAAGAGGAAAAGAAGAAAGAAGATGTAGGAACTCAATTTAGATTAGATTCATTCTAACTAATATCTTTCCAAGTCCTCGGGTGTAACAATACCAAAACCGTAAGTAATTCAAGACGTCCAAACCACATCAGTATAGAAGTCCAGAATAATGTCAAATCACTCATACTAGACCATGTTGCTGTAGGACCATAGGAACCAAGTGCTGGTCCGGTATTACCTAGTGATGAAACAACTACTGAAAGGACATCTTCCATATTCCATTGAGGCTCTAAAAATGAAATGAATAGCATTGAAGTCATAGAAAGAACTAACCAAGCACTAATCATTCCTAGTACAATGAATACTTGATCTTCATCTATAACATCCTCATTCACCCTCATAGCTATTACTTTCTTTGGCTGAATAATTCGGAGTACTTCCCTCTTAGCTAATTCGAAAGCGACACGTATTCTGAGAACTTTTAATCCACCCCCTGTAGAACCTGCGGAAGCACCAACAATCATCAAGAGCAGAAGTACAAATTGGCTGAATACAGGCCATTTAGAGAAATCAGCAGATGAATAACCAGTACTTGAGATGGAAATCGCTTGAAATGCAGCATGCCTCATAGTTTCAAAGAAACCATCGTCACTTACCCCTGAGCGTACAAGGTTGAAACCCATTGCCAGCCATGCAATTAATATGATTAACAAATAACCTCTAAGTTCTTCATCCTTCAATGCCTCTCTACCTCGACCGGCAAGAAATAGGTGGTAAAGGCTATAATTAATACAAGTTAGAACCATGAATACCATTATTATTGATTCAATCAAAGCTGAATCAAATGCCATTATCCCACTATCCGAAGTCCCGAAACCTCCCGATGCTAAAGTAGTCATAGAATAATTTACTGAATTGAACATTGACATATCTGTTACAAAATACAATAAACCTATTTCAAGTAACGTCAAAGCACTGTAAATAAGCCATAGCCTCCTTGCAGTTGACTGAAGATTAGGCCTTAAACGAGATAGTGAAGGTCCACTTAGTTCAGCTCTGGCCAAGTTCATTCCACCCCCAAGTACACTGGAGAATATCAATAAACCGAGCATAATCACTCCGATTCCTCCAAGCCATTGAGTTAAAGAACGCCATAGCAGAATACTCTCTTTTTGCTCAGCAATACAATCAATAGTTCCACTTTCTAAACTTTCTAATGCGTTGATACAAACAGGGCTGACTGAAGAATCAATTACTGTTGCACCCGTGGTTGTAAAACCCGACATTGATTCAAACCAAGAATAAAGAAGTCCGCGGAGAATCTCCACATTACTCGCATCACCAATATCGTATGGTCCATAGAATGTCCCACCTAACCAAAATGGCATAGAACCAAGGGCGATGACTGGAATCCAACCTAAAGCAACAGAAGCAAATGCTTCTCTGTCTCTAACTCTCTGATTACTCTTATTTTTCTTAGAACGGAAGATAAACCATTGACTTACTAAAGCAGCTAATATTAGTGGAATCAAGAATGTTTTAGCAGCATACTCAGGGGTTTCATTATAGGCACTGAATAATCCGACTATAGCAAGGGGAACACAAACGACTCTAATTGTCCATCCTAATACTAATCCAATTACATCCCAACGCATTATCAGTCCTCCAAGGACCTCTCCACTCGTTTTATGTCAGTCTTTCTCAGGAAAAGATAAATCCGATCTGACACCTCAAGAACTTCCACTTGATTAGGAGTTAGAACATTGAATAATCCATTTTCGTCTTCCTTTTCTATCATTACTATTCTAGCACCTAATTTCTTTTCAGCATCCGATATCGTTCGTCCTACAATGTTGTTATCGGTGTTCAATGTAGCGGAAATAGAAATAATTTCAGGTATTGTTGGTATTGACTGGTAAGTCCCAGGGATATTCATATGTATTGATTTCAGTACTGAAGTTATAGTTACTAAACGTCTACTAATAGGACGAGTAAGACCGATTCTCTGGACTGCTTCAACTAATGCTCTATCTTTGAGTAACAAGCCTGTTCTAGGAACACCCTTATCTTTGGCTCTCATTGAAATAGCAATATTTAGATTATCATCATCCAATGCTGCTACGGTAATATCTTGTTGTTCTATTCCTAACTCTCTAAGCAATTCTTCATCTTGAGGGTCTCCGTGAATCACATCTAATCTCTTATTAATACCTATTTTAGAACCTACCAATTCATTTGCAAAATCTAAATTTGGTTCAATTACAACTACTTCTGAACCGATATCAAGATAGTGTTTTGCTAATTTATTACCGAATTGTGTAGCACCAAAGATTGCTACTTGAGGTTTTTCTGGAAGTTCGGGGTCAGTACGGCCAACGGCCTTAGTAATCTGGCGGAATTGGGATGTTGATCTCGAAACAAAAACAAGATTGTCGCCTTCAGTTATTATTTCGGAACCATTAGTTAAATTTCCATCTCCACTCTTATTTGCTAGGGCATATACTGAAGGAATATCAACAAAAATATTGCCCACTTCTCCTGTGGCTACACCTATTAATGCAGAGTTAGATGTCACTTCAACAACAGATATCCAAGATGTGTCGCCGAATGAGAGGATCTCGTCAATCGATGGAGCCAGTAAACCTGCAGCTAATTGTTCGACGATTTCATCTGATGCACAAACAATATGATCTGCTCGAGTCCATTTCTCAAGTGGACCTGCCCCTCGGTCATTATTCATTAAGTTAGGATTGCTAATTATCGCAATAGCAGTGAGTCCTGCTGCGTTTCTGTCACCAACTTGTTCACTGTAAACTCTCTTGGCAAATGCACAACCAAGGAGATTTATTTCATCATTGTTTGTAGCCATAACAATGATCTCAGCATCACTAATTCCCGCCCTTAAAAGAGAATCTCTAGAAAGCACGGAACCGGTCACAAGAAGGCAATCAATAGATTGAGATTCATTGATAGCACTAGGGTTCGGATCTATTAGGGCAACACTACGTTTTTCTTGTCTTAAAGCGTTAGCAACACCTCTGCCGACCTCGCCAGCACCAGCAATAATAACTCTCATCTATTGACCTGCCTTAACTGAACGAATATAATCATACTTATTGGTCTATTCTAAATGTCGTCATAAACGAATATTTTCAAATTATAGAAAAACTATTCTTCCTCAAGAATTTTATCACCACGAACTCGATTTTTCGCAGCAGTACGGATTCTTTGATCTTGACGAATCGTTCTTCGGAAAGCTTGAGACGCTGCAGGAGTCATGCCAAGAGGTAACCACTGTTTTTGTGCAATTGGCCAGAAATAGAGTAAGATAGGAGATAAAAAGATAATAATCAAAGGTTGCCATAAGGTAAATATTAATCCAATTATCAAAATACCACGAGAAATCGCACTAAGGTAGAATGTTTTGAAGCGTTTAGAGGTTAGAACACCCACTCCTTGAAAGCTTGAGATTAATGCATTACCCACGCAAGCAATTACTGCTAATGATAAAGATAAGAGAACTGAAAATACCGTGAAACCCGAAATCTCGGAACCGGGGAGTTGAGGATCAAAAAGTCGTACTATCAGTACTGAAGTAAACATAGCACCCATCCCTAAACCTAAAGTCCATCCATAAGGCGTAGATGAACGTAAACCTACTATTTTTGGCCTTCCAAGCAAGAATAAAACTAATGCAGATTCGGATGCTCCGATGAGTAAGGAAACCATAAACGCACTAAAAATATTCAATTTAGACTCAATGACTGCAGATTGTAATATCATCTCATCGGATGCAACTGCAAATACCATTCCAGATACTATGCCATAAAGAAGATACTTGAATGCACCAGCCATATCGTAAAAGCCAGTCATTTTTGCTATAATTCCTCTCCATCCAATATATACGCCTAACAAACCTATTGCGAAGGCTAATTGCATCTGAAAGATTGGGATCTCAGCAACGGCCATGATTGGCGATAGGGTTACACCTTTCAGTTCACCGTCTCCAATAACCTTCAAACCACCCTAACATGACCCAAGGTTGTGGCACTCGAGGGGTTCAAGAATCGTATTCTTGGTTCGATTGGTTTATTGAAGGGAAAAAAAGAGGTTGACGAAGAATCAGTAAAGGACCTAAGTCGTTCTCTAAGAAGAGCATTGTTAGAAGCAGATTTTAATGTTAGACAAACAAAAGAAATTACTGAAAGAATTGAAAGAAGACTGTTGGAAGATGAAAAACCTGCTGGTTTGAAACTTGAAACTCATGCTATGAATCTCATCTATTCAGAATTAGTAAGGATACTTGGGCCACCAAGAGATATCAAACCCCATAATGAAACCATCCTAATGGTTGGTCTATATGGTCAAGGTAAAACTACTACTACTGCAAAAATAGCAGATTGGTGGAGAAGAAGACATGGAGTCAAAGTTAGCGTCATTGAGGCCGATGTTCATAGGCCAGGAGCATATCAACAACTATGTCAATTATTAGAAGGCACAGACATCGAAGTATACGGTGAACCTGAACAAAAAGATGCAGTAAAGATAGTCAGAAATGGCTTGAAAAAGGTAGGAAATGCTGATGTTGTGATTATTGATACTGCAGGCAGAGATAGTTTAGATGAAGAATTACGTAATGAGCTCATCGAAATTGCAGAAGTAGCAAATGCAACAGAAAGATTTCTTGTAATTGACGCCCAGGTAGGGCAAGCAGCAGGAAAGGTTGCTCAGACCTTCCATGATTTAGTAGGGGTAACGGGAACTATTGTAACTAAACTAGATGGTACTGCTAGAGGAGGAGGGGCACTTTCTGCTGTAGCAACTACTGGGGCACCTATCGTCTTTGTCGGAGAAGGTGAACAGGTAAAAGATCTAGAAAAATTTGAGTCAGATAGATTCATTTCTCGTCTTCTTGGAATGGGAGATATAAAGGGATTAATTGATTTAGCACCCGGAGATTTAGATCAAGAAGAAGCAATGAGATTAGCACAACGATTAATGTCTGGAAGATTTACATTGACAGATATGTATTCACAGATGGAAATGATGAGTAAGATAGGTACTGTTGATAAATTAATGTCGCACCTTCCCGACTCTATGTTTGGGGGAATGGGATCATTAGGTCGTGGGCAGAAAAAACAGATGCAAGATAACCTAGAAAAATATAGAGTGATTATGGATTCTATGACACAACAAGAAAAAGATGAACCTTTAGTACTAAAACATAGTAGAATAAGAAGAATAGCGAAAGGATCGGGTTGTACTGAAAAAGATGTGAAAGACCTCATTGGTCAATGGAATAAATCAAAGAAAATGATGAAAGGGATGAAGGGCGACAGGAAGATGCGAAGGCAAATGCAATCAATGATGAATATTGATGATGCTGACTTTGACCTAGGGTGATTTTTTGGAGAGGCGTTACGCCATTATTGGCCATAGGGCTCCAAGTATGGGTAAATTAAATCTGAATGATTTACCCGGTTCCGGGAGAATGGATGTTTTAGTGAGAGCGATAAATTCAGCGCTGTTTGTATCTCATGGTATAAGGAAAGATTCCCATATTACATTACATCTTCAGGGAGGAGATGGACCTAATAGAAGAATATGGTTTGATGGTGGAATATTAGCAGGTGTAAGACCTGATGAAAGGTCAATTGCAGGGCAATTAAAGGCCATTATGAAATTACCAATACCTCCTCAATTTCATGAGGTGACTCAAGGCATATACCATTCAGGAGGAGATATTTTTGATACCTTGAAGGAATGGGAAAGAGAGGATGTAAAAATAAACATATTGGATGCTAATGGGACAAATATCTCTGAACTACTACCAAGAGAAATCGCACTAAAGTATAAGGCAGAGAAAATTGGGATAATTCTCTCTGACGATTTACCATTTAACGAAGATGAGGTGGAGCAATTTACAGATTACCCAAAAATTTCATTGGGAAAAAAATGGCTACAAGGACATTCCTGTATAGCAATTACTCAGTATCTGTTCGACAAAATCTAGGTTTAATACGAGTGCTTTAACAGCATCATCATTTGCAACAAATAATGTAGTTTTGTTCATGAAGGAAAATCATCAATTATTTGCTCGTTAGCCTCTTCGAATTTAACTACCATAGCGCCAACTAACATCAAGCAACCACCAATGATTGTCCAAGCCCCCAATGATATTTCACCAATCCAAATCCATCCAATTATTCCGCCAATAACTGGTTCAAAGAGTAAGGTAATTGAAACTAGAAGTGGCGGGAACCAACGTAAAACAGCATTAATTCCAGTATGTCCTAAAAGCCCGGGGCCTAATGATAAATATCCCACCCATAATATCCAACTAAGATCAAGCCATCCAAAAACACCCAGTTCAGGGATTGTTTGAGAAAAAGTTGTGCTCTCTAAAACAAGTGACGCAGGAGTTAACCAAACAGCAGAAAGGAAAGTAACAGGGAATGCATAAATGAATAACGGCATGTTCCTCTCAGATCTTAGATACCGGCCAGAGAAAAGATAACCCACCACAGTTACCGCTCCGATAAATGCAAAGAAGTTACCAATCAATGTAACTTCTCCACTTCCTGCGCCTATATCTTTCAAAGTTAAGGCAGCGCCAAAGAAGCCCACGGATGCACCGATTACGTGCCCTTTTCTGATTTCTGAACCAAGTATAGGCATTAACAAAACAACGACTAGAGGGTGGCTATTCACAAAGAGGAGACTATGCACTAGACTAGTGTGATCTAGAGACCAAACCCATGAACCAAAATGTACTGCTAAGAAAAAACTAGAGAGGACAATGATGGCAACATCTTTTGCAGCAAAGAGTTCTCTATCAAGGGAACGTAATTGAAAAATAAATCCTGGGAGAAGGATTAAAGCTGTACCTTGCATTCTCCAGGATGCTCGTAAAATAGGAGGGATATCACTCATTGATTGGAGTACCACCCCAGCACTAGAAACAGCGAATAAAGCGGTAAAAAGCAATAACCAAGCACTTTTAGGGATGAGTTGATTTGGATTTAAAGTCATTATTATTCCGCCAGCTCGGCATCTAATACCTCATCATCGGACGGCATGTCATCTGATTGGTAACCTATGATTCCCGCTGACTTAAATAAAACATAAATAATTGCTACTAATGATAAATTAACCATGACAAAGATAGCAAGTCTAGCATAAGGCCACCAAGATTTCATACTCATAGTCTCAGTACAAGTTACTGATTCCGCGTTTATTACACAATCAGGATTACTCTCTGCATACTGGATAACTTGAGTGAAATCACTATCAGTTGTATCAAGTATTTCATCAAGGTAAGTATCGTCCATCCATGAAGATTCATAATAAATCTGTTCTACTTCTACCTCATCGGCAACTGCTAATATTGCCGATTCAACACCAAAGAATGCTTCTCCTGTCAAGGCACCTGCAGCAATCATGAACGTGAATAAAAGCATGAATGCACGACTTTTTTCGGCTTTTTCATTACCTTCTTTAAGTCGTATTTTTTCGATTTTAGGCAATAATCGCCTGTTTTCCCACCAATCTCTTGCAGCACCACCGATAAGCATAGGGAATGTTGCAACCGTTGGAAGGTACATCCCTAGACCAAAGGAAGTACCCATTCCAGTTGCCCACTCTACAAAGGCACCGAGCAGAAAGCCCAAACCCAATGCATACCAATCTCCTTGCCCTTCGGCAATAATAATAGTAAATGTTGCAAAGGCATTAGCTTGCGGTGCCAACAGTTCAATGCTCCCTTCTGCCAGTAATTTAGACAAGAAAATTGCAACACCTGCTCCTAATATAGCGCCGGGAACAACTCCCATAATATTCCCCTTAGATATATGATATGGTCGATTGCCAATATACAAACTATTCTTGTAATCTCCAACCACAGTCCCAGACATAGAGATAGCGGAGCCAAAGACCGTAGTGCCTACCAAAGCCATTAGTACAGATTCTTCTTTACTAAGTCCTAAAGGTAAATTCAAGAATATAGTTAATAGAAGTAATAGTACAATGAAAGAAGTTCCAGATACTGGTTCAATGCCAGTTTCACCCATAACTCTGACAGCAATTGCCCCTAGAAGGAATGTAGTCAATAGAAGTACGATAGAGAATATAATCGAGGGTAATACCGGAAATCCACCTATGACGAATATTATAATCATAGCAAAAAATGCAATAATCATAAAGATAGGGATATGAGATAATGGCCATTCATACCAACCTTTCCCTTCTATGAATTCTTCACCTCTCTCTCCAGAGAAGGCTGTCTTAATGTCACTAAATATAGAAACAAAGGTGGGCGCCATTTTCAGAAGTCCCAATATCCCTCCCCCGAGTATAGCACCTATGGCAATTACGCGAACAACAGTAGCAAATGCTTTCCATTGAACGATTTCATAGACAGGGGGAGATAAAACGTCACCATAATCTTGGATGTAAATATAGCCACCAAGGGCGGGATCATAGACAGGGGCATTTTGTAAAACAACTAATGGCACAAGGTAGAACCAAGCAACGATTGAACCAAGATTGACTAAGAAGGCCACACGGAATTTCATGAACCATCCTATAGCAAAAAGTGTAGGGCTAATTTCAATCCCCAAGAAGGTATAAGCAAATGGAGTGCGGCCCTCACCAAATGGAGTTATACCACCATACTGAGGGATACCACCCTCTAACTGCGAAGGCTGATGAATCCATCTTTCGGTATATACTGAAGAAAGACCCCATTCCTCACCCGATAACATCATTGCAATATAATCCGCAATACTTCCAGGAATACCTTTCATCTTATTAGCCCATGATATAGGATAATCAATCAAGAACATTATACCCATCGTGATAACTGTCCATAATCCTACTGTTTTGAGAGATTCTCTAGCAGCTTCAGCTGCTCCGGAACTGACATCTGAAGCAATATCAAGCATTTTTAATGTGGCCTCGAATCCGGGCATAGGTAAAGGATCTTCAACTAACCATACTCTTCTGAATATAATGAAATACATAACACCCAAAAACCCAGCAAACATAGAGGCGATTATCCCAATAAATGCTAACTGTAAAGTATTGACAGATGAAATCAAATGCCCATCACCAACAATATAATCGTCAGAATATGCTAACAAAAATATAGCAGGGAATGTGAAAATAAAGCCAATTGAGGCATTGGTAGCACCCGTAGTTGCACTTGTAGATATATTAACTTCAGAAGGAGACCATTTCAATGCCATACCTAAAAGATAGGCCACATACCATGCGGCAGATACAGCCATACCGATCTTCAGACCGATATATGCAGTAACACCGCTGAATACAGCACCGATTAGTATACCAATCAATACTTTTTTTGTATCCCAGTGAGATATCTCGAAAGATTCTTGAAGATTTTTTTCTTCCAAATATTGTTCTAAAACACCAGTATTAAGATTATTATACATATCTTGGTCTAACCAAGTTAGAGTGCCTTTCTCAATTGCTTCTAATCCGCTAGGGGTAACTGGTTGACGATAAGCAGAACGTTGAACATCAGCCATGGCATTACTCCTGAATCTTGGAGAAGCAACGGATGCTTATACTTCACGTGAGAAAAACAACTCAAAAGATGAATTTAAAGATTATTTAATGGTCACGAGTAATACGAAATCGACCCATTGCTTCCATCCATTGAATCTCGCGACCAGATTCTAAATTAAATGCTGGATCTAATGGTAAAATTAATGGCGCATATGTATTACTGTCCATAGCATGAACTTCTGAACCCAGAATATGAGTTATAATTGCTGAACCTTTTTCAATTACTGGAACCCAGATATTGTCAGTTACACTTCCTACGTGACTAGTCTTCTGTCCTGTAAATATATCTACGAGTTCAATTCTAGCTTTAGCGGAACCGTGCTTCCCTGGTTTAGATGTGGACATACTTAGAATTTTGTATGCACTATCATCTAGAGCAACATAACGCCCGACTTTTAAGGTTCTAATTTCAACTCTATTGGTGCCGGGCATGATTATCAATCCAAGTGGTTAGAGCATACCTTATCAGTATTACCCGAGGTATCGCTCAGAATATACATAGTATATGATGAAGGAAAAAAGGTTGGGACCCAAGCCGGGAGCAAAAGCTCCCGACTTAGGTTCTACGTCCGACTAAATCTAGATTCAGTCGTCTCTACGGCGGCCTATTAGAGCAGCACCGATTAGAGCAATAGTTGCGAACAGTGCAGGGAATCCAGGAACAGACTTTCCGAATCCTGGGGTAGCTCCACCATCAGTTGGTGCAAGAGGACCATCAGTATCATCTAAATCAAGTACGTCACAAGCACCACCGGGAAGTAGCATATCACCATCGAAGTCAGAAGGTATTGAGTCAGCATCCATGCTGTCAGATCCACAATCATGTTCGTTCTGATCGCTGAATCCATCACCGTCGTCATCAGTATCTTCATTGTCACCAATTTCGTCGCCATCAGTATCATCCCACTCTGAGCTATCAGTAGGGAATTGATCAGTAGCATCTGCATCACCATCACCATCATCATCGTTGTCAGCATTGTCACCAAGGCCATCACCGTCTAAGTCATTAGATTCTGAAGGGTTCATTGGGAATGCATCATCTACATCGTCAACTCCGTCGCCATCATCGTCAGTGTCTGCATTATCACCAGTTCCGTCTCCGTCGCTATCTACCCACTCTGTATTATCAGCAGGGAAAGCATCGATTCCGTCATTGACTCCATCGCCATCATCGTCAGCGTCTGAGTTATCTCCTTGTCCATCCATATCCATGTCATCTGTTTCTAATGGATCAAGAGGGAACATATCGTCTACATCGTCAACTCCATCACCGTCATCGTCAGTATCAGAGTTATCTCCAATACCATCGCCATCGTTGTCAGAACTCTCAGAAGCATCTAATGGGAATGGATCGCTTACATCAGCAACTCCGTCACCGTCGTCATCTGGATCAACATTGTCTCCAAGCATATCACCATCTGTGTCAACACATTCAGCTGCACTCATTGGGAATGCATCATCAGCGTCAAGACATCCATCGTTGTCATCGTCAGTATCTGCGTTGTCACCAGTTCCGTCGCCATCGTTATCATTAGTCTCAGATGCATCTGTTGGGAAAGCATCAAGACCGTCAGTAACTGTATCGCCGTCATCATCAGTATCTGCATTGTTACCAATTCCGTCGCCATCGGTATCTAGTGCTTCACTACTATCCATTGGGAAAGCATCAGAAGCATCAGGGAAACCATCGTTGTCATCATCAGTATCAGTAAGGTCACAAACCATATCGCCATCATTATCTGCTGGCATATCTGTGTCTACAAGACTATCAGAACCACAGATGGATTCGTCAGAGTCTGACCATCCATCTCCATCGTCATCATCATCAAGTGTGTACATTGAAGCATCACAAGCAGAACCATCTAACATCGAAGTTCCCAAACTATCTCCAAGACCGTCTCCATCTGTATCTAATCCAATACATGGGTCAAGAGCATCCAAATCCATATCGTCATGAACTCCGTCGTTATCGTCATCAAGATCAGCATTAGTCAGTCCTTGAGGTACAGACATTGTAACATCATCAATCCAAACTGTGTCAGAACCACCATCGATTATGGAATCTTTGTGGTAATTCCATGTGAAAGTATGAGCACCAGCAGTTACTGTTCCAGAATATGTACCAGCAAGCGTACCAGCCCAGCGCATCTGGTATCCAGATGTTCTCAGGCAGTTTGCAGAGTTATCGATACAGAATACGAGGTAATCCCATCCAGCTTCGGTTGAGATATCATATGCGAAGGAATAAGATGCTGCGTCATAAACACCGTCTCCATCTGTATCAGTATCATTCACCATGTTAGTTAGAGCAACTTCCATACCTGATACAGAACTTCCTACATTTTGGTTAGTTGACATAGCAGAGTATACTCCAGAGATTGGATTTGCACTATCAGCAACATACTGATGAGTAGCTAGGACAGATGATACGAAATTACCACCTACACTACCAGATTCGAAATCTCCAGAGAATGGTGGAGGACCTGTGTAATCAGGTATACCATCACCATCTGTGTCAACCCACGCAGTACCGTCTAATGGGAATGGATCAACATCATCAAGAACATTGTCACCATCATCATCTGGGTCAGCGTTGTCTCCAAGGCCATCACCATCGAAGTCACTACTTTCAGTAGCATCGTTAGGGAAGGCATCTAGAAGATCTGGGACTCCATCGTTGTCGTCGTCAGTATCTGCATTGTCACCTATACCATCAAGGTCGTTATCTGATTGTTCAGTAGCATCTAATGGATACGCATCGTTCAAATCATAGGTTCCGTCATTGTCGTCATCAGTATCTTGGTTGTCACAGTATCCGTCACCATCAGTGTCAACTGTTTCACCAGCATCGTATGGACATGCATCAGTAACGTCATCGACACCGTCGTTGTCGTCATCAGCATCCTCAACCAATGTAGTTGTACAACCAGCTACTATTGAATCAGGCATACCATCACCATCGAAGTCATCTGCTGCACATAGGTCAAGAGGCCAGACATCGTTGGTGTCTAATGTTCCGTCACCATCGTCATCAGTATCAGCATTGTTACCAATTCCATCTGAGTCAGTATCATCCCATTCTGTATTATCTAGAGGGAACGGATCGATGTCATCAGTATCTTGATCATTGTCATCGTTGTCATCTTCTGTTAATGTGCTTGTGCAACCGGTTACCATTGTATCTGGCAAACCATCACCATCTGTATCAGTATCTGCACACTCATCCATTGGGAAAGCATCAGAAACGTCAGGAGTTAGATCGTTATCGTCGTCTGCATCTCCATTGTCTCCAAGACCGTCTGCATCATTGTCAGCCCACTCATTCACGTCATCAGGGAATACATCCGCAGCATTTGCGTAGTTATCTCCGTCACGATCAGAATCTAGTACATCACAAGTCAAGTCTGCATCCATGTCCGCTGGAGTGCTTGTAGCATCCAAAGGCAGAGATGTAGATGCATATGCACCTGCATCATCACAGTTTACAGTCTCGTCTAAGTCAGAGTAACCATCATTGTCATCATCATAATCTAACGATGTCCCGTATGTTGT
>Ga0115002_10000928_pt1 | contig 41235 bp, 42 predicted proteins | sample ArcticOcean_MG_C_8_FD_89576 | JGI IMG/M metagenome (GOLD analysis project Ga0115002, IMG submission 89576) | Marine microbial communities from western Arctic Ocean - ArcticOcean_MG_CB11_86 | ecosystem: Environmental > Aquatic > Marine > Oceanic | place: Arctic Ocean: Canada Basin | collected... | reverse complement strand
GTGGATCGGGCCGGTGCCCAGTAGGTTCGGTCCGTCAAGGTGCGGTGGAAGATGGTTCGATACGCTCCCAACCGCTGTCTTCCCTCGACGCGCGAGGCGGGGCGAAAGATCCACAGACTTGTCCACAAGGTGCTGCGAAGAATCATTTCGATCAGAGTGAAAATACGCAACAAATGCAGGCGTGTACTACCAAAATGCTTGTCGAAAAGGTAAAAGAGGCTCTGCTGAGAAACGACGAGCATCTGACCAAAACGCTGATTGATACTGCGTCCTTCCAGGTGCGTGACGATAGTGGCCGGTTCGTAGACGATACGCCAACCAGACGCCTTGAGCCGCATGCACCATTCGAGGTCCTCATAACACATGAACATGGCATCATCCAAAGGCCCTGCAGCGTCGATTGCGGCGCGACGGACCATGATACAGGCGCCCGTCACCCAGCCCACATCCCGTTGTTGTTCATGGTGCCAGCGGCCAAATTTAAAGTAGGAGAACACTCTGTGCAATAAGAGCTTATGCACGATTTCGGCTAGCAATCCAGGCGCTCTGCCGCATGAATATTCCAGGTCACCGTCGGCATTTTCCAAGCGCGGTCCGACCACCCCCGTTGCCGGCTGATCGATCAGGGTCGCAAGCAACTTCGGCAGCGCCCCCGCCGGCACCCGGGTGTCCGAATTCAGCAGTAGCAGGACGGGGGCCTTTGCCGTAGAAATCGCCAGATTGTTGCCACCAGCGAAGCCGAGATTCCGTTCGCTTCGGATCAACTCCACCTGGGGAAACTGGGCAGCCACCATATGGGCGGAGTCATCCGCCGAGTCGTTGTCCACAACGATGACCTGCCAATGGCGGGCGGCAGAATCGTCGTACAGCGAACGAAGGCAATCGGCCAACAGTTGGCACGTATTCCAACTCAGAATGCAGATAGACAGTTGCGGTGCTTGGTCCTGTGATGCGGTAGAGTTCGTCATTTGAGCCCACTCACCTGCAACACATTCAGAACGAGTCCATGGATCGCCTCGTCCTGCCACCAGATCAGCAGATTGAGCCCCGCCCAGAGGGTGCCACCCGCAGCCCATCGGAGTCGCTGGCGAGAAGACCAGATCTCGTGCAATACAGGACCCGCGTAGAGCAGGAAGAGCGGCTCCATGGGCAATCGGAAACGCGTCGAACCATAGAGCAGGGTCGAAAACACTAGAAGCGAGACACCGGCAAAACTCGTGATCTCTCGATAGCCCGGATGCGTGCCAAAGCGGATCACCCCAGCCAGGATCAGCGGCAACCACAACATGAAACCGATGTTGTAATCGGGTCGAGCAACATACCAGAAGCGCAGAAATCGCTCCCCTGCAAGGCGCAACCAGGGAACCGGGTGTGCCGCAATCCACGACCAGCCCTGGGCACGCCATGCTCGATCCCGATCGATTTCATTGGGAGTATCTACCAGCACATCCGGTGAAATCTGCCACCCATCCTGTTTACGCCATTCCGGTTCGTCTGCATTGCTGCCTGCGAGAATAAATCCCCCATGTGTTGATACAGGCACGAAAGCACCGTGTACCGTGGCATTGCGGATCGTCCATGGTGACAGGACCAGCAGGACACCGGCTGAAATCCAACCACACCGTCGTATGGCACCAAGCCAGGCACGACCATCGCGCCGTTGCCAGGCGGACCATACGCGGGCAAGCATCAGTGCCGGTGCCAACAACAACCCCACTGGCCGCGTCAGCGTCGCCAGGCCGACGAGGGCACCTGAACCGATCCAGCCAGATCGTGCCTCGACGCTGAGTCCCACAAGCGTGGCAGCAACCAGCAGGCTGGCAAAAAGCGTCTCCGTCATGATTTCCGCTGTGCCCGCCACCAGAGGGGGATACAATGCGACGATCAACCCCACAGCAAGGGCACTGGGGGGGTGCAGTCGCCTGCCAAGGCAGAGGACACCCACTGCAGTGAGTGCACCAAGAAAAGCCTGCAGCATCTGAACCAGCACATGGTGATAGCCGAACAGGCCATAGACACCCGCCAGTAGCGCCGGATACAAGGGGGGCCGCCACGATTTCATTGGATGACCATACCAATTATCGTGGGCGACAAACCCCTCACCTGCGACGAGATTCAGCGCGATTTCATCGTAATCGGGTGTGTCTTGAGCCGGAACATCGACATCGGTTGTCAGATACACCGCCCGCACGGCGAGGGCCGCGAACATCACGAGAAGCATCGCAGCACGATTGCTCATGCCACCTCAAGGACCTCGTCAAAACAGGCAGCCAACTGTCGGGTGAGATCACGACGATGGAAATGGCTCAGGTCTGCGGCACACGTCGGCAGCGCTCCTGTTCGAAACCGATTCCAGACCTCTACCAGTGTGGCGCGGATCCCGTTCACGTCGCTCGGCGGCGCGCAGAAACCGGCATCGAGATCGGTGACCATTCGACGCACTTCTCCTGCGCCACACAAAGCCAGAATCGGTCGTCGCATCGACAGATATTCGAAGAGTTTTCCCGGTGCATTCGACGCCGGCCACGGGCGTGGATGATCAACCAGAACCAGTACCTGACTGCGTCGTTGATAGTCCAGCGCCGTCGCCCGATCCACACTTCCCACCAACTCGACCATGTTGGCATCCACCAGCGATGCTGCCGCTTCCATCTCGTCCGGTGCCAGTTCCCCAACCAGCTGTAGACGTAGACGCTGACCCCAGCGCTCGTCGTCGCTGAGCATGTGCTTGAGGGCCGTGAGCAGCGGCACCGGCGACCGCAGAGGGTGACTGTACGAGAAACTACCCGTGTGTACCAGACGCAGAGGCTCTCCTGGCGCCGGCAATTGCATGGACTCCGGAGGCGGCATTAGATCCGTCTCCCCCTCGTTATCGAAGAGCCGCCCTTCGGGCAACACGGCGGCATCGCTCGGATCGAAGCCATTGGTGATCACACGCAGACGCTGGCCAGCAGCGGGGTAACGGCGGCGCAGATCATCGGCAGCCATATGTGTCGCGGTAATGATGAGATCGGCATCCCCGATGACGGCCGCCTCCATGCGCTCTTCGAGGGCCCGCCGAAAGGGGTGCCGCAACAGCTCGGGGTCGAGAGGATCGAAAGTCCAGGCATCACGCAGATCAGCGACCCAGGGCAATCCTGTTTGCCGCCGCAAGAATCGACCCAGAAGCAGGCAGGAGGGCGGCGGCGACGTGGTGAAGATGAGATCGACGTCTGCCGCCTGCAGACGTCGCAGAGCCGCTACAGCGGCGCTGGGGATCCAGGTGATCTGCCCATCCGGGATCAACAACCGTTCGCGCCAGCGCCGTAGCCAGGAACCGGGTCGAGCGGTGCGAACGCGGGCCGCGGCAGCAGCATCCTGTCTTGCGGCGGGATTGCGCCAGCGCCGATACAGTCCGACGGGTTCCCAGGTGCGTATGGCAGCGTCTCCCAGCGCCCCTTGTCGATCATTGCCGAAGGCTGAGGTCGTGAGCACTTGCGGTTCGTAGCCGAACTCCGGCAGATATTGGCAGAATTTGGCCGCCCGCTGAGTGCCTGCCGAACGCATGGGGGGATAGTGGTAGGCGACGAACAGGACCCGACGGCCGGATTCATCACTGGTTGTCGCTGCGGCGGCGCTGGTTGTCGCTGCGGGCGGCTTCATTGTGTCCATCATGAGGATGGAAGATAGCTCTCGATGGAGATTTGGTGTATATTCGAAAAGCGTGAGCCGCCAGGACCACGGGCTGAAGTTCCGAAGTGCACAACACGACCTGCAATAACACCTGATTCTATGACTACCCTGCTTGACATCCTTGCCTCCTCCGCCGTCATCGTCGGCCTTGAGGGGGATACAAAAGACGCCATTATCGAAGAGCTTGTCGATCGACTCGAAGTCGGTACGGCCTTCAGCGACCGAGACAAGGTCCTGCAGGCGGTTCTCGAACGCGAGAAAATCATGAGCACGGGGATCGGTGACGGTATTGCGATCCCTCATGGCAAGTCTGACGCGGTCATCGAACTCACAGCGGCCCTCGGTATTCATAAACGGGGCGTCGACTTTGAGGCACTCGATGGCGAGCCGGCATTCGTTTTCTTCCTCCTCGTGTCACCCGCGAACGTTTCGGGCCCGCACATCAAGGCGCTCGCACGTATCTCGCGTATGCTGAAGAACGACGGCTTCAAGAAGAAGCTGATCGAAGCCGACTCGTCGGCTGACATTATCAGCGCCATCGAGGAAGAAGAGAAGTCCCACTCCTCCGTCGGCTAGGCTCCCCCCCCCGGCTTGCAGTTTCTTAACCCCCTGGCCCTGATCGGGCTAGCGGCGGCGGCCATCCCCCTCGCCCTGCATCTTCTGCATCGTGGGCGACCTCGTGCCGTCCCTTTCAGCAACCTGCCCTTCCTTCGACAACTGCACCAGAGTCGTATGCGATCCGTACGCCTGCGCCAGTGGTGGGTGTTGCTGTTGCGAACCCTCGCACTATTGGCCCTCGCACTGGCCTTTTCTCGCCCTGCAGTACAGGGCGGATCGAGCGATTGGTTTGCTACGCCTCAACCTCGGACAGCGGTGTTGCTCCTGGATCAGTCGTACAGCGTTTCTGCCCGCCTAGGCAGTGAGAGCGTGTTTGATCAGTTGCGTGGTCGCGCCCGCGAAGTGACACAGTTGTTTGATGCGGCGGATCGGCTCGTGTTGATTGGATTTGTCGATCGTGCAGAGCTGCCGTCGAGCACATCCCAGGATCGGCTGCGGCAGCAAATCGACGAAGTATCACCAGGGCAAGGGAGCACAAATCTGGCTCGCGCCCTGACCCGTGCGTATCGATTGCTGGCGCAGACCGATGATCGCGATCTCGAATTGTATCTGCTGACGGATATGACCCGGCCTGGCTGGAAGGCACCCACCGTGGCACCTCCCCCCGGATTGCGAACGTTCGTGTTACCCCCTGGCCAGCGACCGGCGAGCAACGCTGCCTTGGTTGCAGTGAATTATGAACCCTGGCTCACCTCTCCCGGGTCTCAAGTGGATCTGTCCGTGCAGGTACGATTCTATGGACCTCTGCCCACGGAGGCTCCGGGGATCGATTTGTATGTCGATGATGAACGCGTGCAACGGCGCACCGTCGATCTTGGAACTCTTCGCAACGACGGGGATTTCTCCGTCGCCGACGTGCCCTTCTCGATCGCTCCTCGACGTGGCGGTCGCCTGCGTGCCTTCGCGCAGATTGATGCAGACGCTTTGACCGCTGACGATCGCATCCACTTCATCATCGACTCACCGGACAGCGTTCGGATTCTATTGATCGGTGCGACCGCGACATCGACTTACTATGCTCGGCGAGCCCTTGCAGCGGCCGCAGTGGGTGACCAGTCGCTACAAGTGCGGACCTTACGCTTCGCCCAGGCAACGGATGAAGATTGGTCCGCGGCGGACGTCGTCATCCTGTGCAATGTTGAACATCTCCAGGAAGCAGACCTGCATCGTTTGCGTCTGCGTGTAGGCAATGGCGGTGGGGTGATTGTCTTTCCTGGCCCTGATGCACAGATCCAGCATCTGAATCGGGATGTCCTGCCAGCACTCCTACCTGTCTCACTGGGGACAGTTCGAGGGCAGCAAGGACAGCCACCCACCCTTCTCGATACGCTTCGACTGCATCATTCTCTGTTTGCTGGTCTAGATTTTGGTCGAGCGCCAACGACGACGACGTCCTTCGACCTGGTCGCTGATCCGACGGTGCAAGTGCTGGCGAGCTTCGCCGATGAACGTCCTGCCCTCGTCGAAGGGCGAATGGCGGGCGGCCGCGTGATCCTGTGGTCGGTCCCTCTCGATCTGGCATGGAGTCAGTGGCCTGAATCCGGTTGGTTCCTACCCGTGCTGCAGCGACTCTGCAGATACCTGGCGATCAACAGCGCTGCCGATCGTGGATATCATGTCTCAGACCATGCTTGGCGACGCCTGGCGGGTGTCGATGCCCAGACGCAGGTACAAGCACATGCACCCTCAGGACAGCGACGGTTCGTCGATACGGAACGTGTCTTCGGCGAGTTGCGATGGAAGATTCCCCATCTTCCAGAAGCGGGATTCTGGTCGTTGCAGCCTGAAAATCAGGCAACGTCGGCTCGGTCTGTCTTTGCCGTGAATGTCGATCCGTCGGAGGCAGACCTGCGACCGATTCACAAGGACGACGTTAACCGAATTCTGGGAGAGTCCGCGTATGTAATCGATGCGCAGATGCCACTGGCCGCATCGGTGACAGATCTCCGTGTCGGCCGCGAAATGTGGCGCGAGCTGCTGGCTTTGGCGGGTCTGTTATTGATGGTTGAGCTGTGGGTGAGTCGATCACCATCGACGAAAGAAGCAGTGCCTGCCTAGACGACAGGTTGGTTAGCCGTCCGCTTCTGCACTTAGCTTCCGCAGAAATTCAAAGGTGTAGATACCGGTGTCATGTCCGTCTGCCCAGGTCAGGCGAATCCCATAACGCCCTACCGGATCAAAGCCCCGTGCTTCGGACGTTGCTGCGGCAGCTTCGGATGTGAGCATCGGCAGTGAGTTGCCGGCCACCAGTTCCGGCCCGTGTGGCTCGCCCCGCAATTCACCGCAACCGGCACAAGGGCAGCGACGACGCAGCGTTTCCAGGTCGTAATCATTGCGCCCACCGTCGCCCCACACAACAGCAAGGGCCGTATCGGTTAGTTCGATACTCTGCGGTCGGCGTCGCCGCCGCTCTTCGCGACTCAACATGACTACCAGATCTTTCCAACGACACGAGCCGTCAGTTCGTAGGGGTAGGCGTCGGTAATCTCGACCTCGGCAAATTTGCCGATAATCGAGCTGGGTGCCTCAACCCCGGATCCCTCAATGGCAACGAGTGTCGTGTCTTGCGCGGCGGAGCCATCCACCGTCTCAAGCACGACGTGACAGTCGATTTCGGGCGCATCGCGTTGGAGACGCGCGGTTAGGTGCCCACCCACGTCGGCTCCATCGACAAGAACCGTCTGTCGACTACCAACAAATTCTAAGTTGATCTCACCTGAGATGCGCTCCTGCAGCTGGGTGAGTCTGCGGTAGCGGTCCTGTATCTGATCGGCATCGACCTTGTTGTCCAGGTCAAAAGCGGCCGTGCCCTCTTCATCTGAGTAGAGGAAACAGGTGGCATTGTCGAAGCGTGTGTCTTCGATGAATTGCAGCAGTTCATCAAATTCGGCCTCCGTCTCGCCAGGGAAACCGACGATGAAAGAGGAGCGCAGACCGATACCCGGCATACGGCGACGAAATTCCTCGAGTAGATCTATTGTCTTCTTTCGTGTCGTGGCACGCTTCATCCGAATCAGCACAGGATCAGCGATATGTTGCAGAGGCATGTCGACATAACGACACATCTTTGGTTCTACGGCGTAGAAATCAAGCATCTGCGGCGTCCAGAACGCCGGATAGGTATACATGAGCCGGATCCACTCGATCCCCTTTACGGCAGCCAATTCCTGCAGCAATTGCACCAACCTCGGCTGGCCATACAGATCGGCACCATAGCGCACCGAATCCTGCGCAATCAGAACCAGTTCGCGTACACCCGTCGCCGCCAGACGCCACGCTTCGGCGACCAATTGCTCGATGGGCTCACTCACGTGCCGACCACGAATGGTCGGGATCGCGCAAAAAGCACACTTGTGGTCGCAGCCGTCGGAGATCCGCAGATAGGCCCAATGCTGTGCCGTGAGACTGGTGCGTGGTGAATCGTCGTGATACTGGCCTCGTTGGCGGCCGAGAATTCGATCCACGTGGCGCACGATATCCCGCTCTTCGCTCAGCGTGAGGATCGCGTCGGTTTCATCAGCCAGATCACTCTTTAGTTCGGACTCGTATCGCGTCGACAGACAACCTGTGACAATGACACCGCGGCAACGGCCCTCCTGCTTGAGACGGCTGGCCGCGAGGATCGTCTCAATCGACTCCTCTTTGGCTGGTTCGATGAATCCGCAGGTGTTGACGATGACAACATCCGCCTCCTCAGGCAGCTGCGTCGTGACGTAGTCATTTCCCTGAAGAAGCCCCAGCATCCGTTCTGAGTCGACGGTATTCTTCGGACACCCGAGACTGATTAGATGCACCTTGGGTGATTCGCTCACTGGCTCGCCATCCGATCCAGGTCCTGGACATGAGCGATACCGGCGCGCACGGCTTCCTGCTCGATGTCGTCAGCGACATAGGCGTCGCCAATTCGACGCGGCAGAATGAAACGTAATTTGCCATCCCGCCACTTTTTGTCAGACTTCGTTCGAGCGAGAATCTGCTCCGCACTGACCGCAGCAATGCCGGGGGGAATGCCCAGGCGCGTCAGCAATGCCTGTTGGCGCGCTTCGTCTTCCTGCGACCAAACGCCCAACTGTGCCGCAATTCGACCGGCCCCGATCATCCCGAGAATGACGGCTTCGCCGTGCCGATAGATCTGGTAGTCGGTGGCTACTTCAATCGCGTGACCAATCGTATGGCCGTAGTTGAGGATCGCTCGCAGACCTGCCTCGCGTTCATCTGCGGCAACCACGCCGGCCTTGATGGAGGCGTTGCGCGCAATGAGCCAGTCGAGGCTGTCAGCGTCGATTTCCATAGAGATCACGGACTCAATCTTGTCTTCGAGGAACCGGAACAGCTCTTCATCACGAATCACGCTGTGTTTGACGACCTCAGCCAGACCTGCCACTCGTTCGGCTTCGGGTAGATGGCGCAGCGTGCTCGTATCCGAGAGCACCAGGCGAGGTTGGTGGAAGGCGCCGATCAGATTCTTACCCAGGGGGTGATTGACACCCGTCTTGCCTCCAAGGCCGGCGTCCACCTGCGCCACGATGGTCGTCGGCATCTGCACAACATCGACACCGCGCAGAAAGGAGGCTGCCACGAATCCAGCCAGGTCACCGACAACACCACCACCGAGAGCGGCGACCCATGTGCCGCGATCGAGTCCTGCTTCGATCATCGACCCAATAATGGTCTCAACAGATTCAAGTCGCTTGCCCCGTTCGCCCTTGCCGAAGCCAATCACAACGACTTCGAAGCCAGCGCTCTTGAGACTGTCCAATACTTGAGGCAACGCAGTCTGCTCGAGGGCTTTGTCGTAGACCAACGCGCACCGATCACCCAAACCGAGAGCACGACACTGGGTGCCCGCTTTGGCGAGCAGGCCGTGTCCAACGATGTCATCGTAGGCACGGCCATCGGCTAGTTCGATGCGAACCATCTTCATCGACGCGGTTCGGTTGGCAACCCGCGGGCAGCCATCAATTCGAGTAGTTCCTGCACCATCGTCTCTGGCCGCGAATCCGATGTCGAGGCGAGGGTCACGTCTGCGTGTGCATAGAATGGGGCGCGTTCTGTCAGGATCGCCTCAATCTTCTCCCGCTTCTCTTCGCGTGACAGACCGGCCAGAAGGGGTCGGTCATCACGGCGACAAACTCTCTCGAGAATCGTTTCCACATCAGCGGACAAACACACAAGGAGTGCACCGGCGCGACGAATCGTCTCCAGGTTTTCGGGTTGAGCGATGGCCCCCCCCCCGAGAGCGACCACGACATGTCCACGATAGGCTGCGTCCTCAACACAGTCGCGCTCCCACTGTCGGAAAGCCTCCTCACCGTCCTCAGAGAAAATCTCGGGGATCGGTTTCCCTGCCCGCTCGCTGATCATGTCGTCTGTGTCGATGAAATCACGCTGTAGGTGCCGGGCGAGCAGTCGCCCAACGTGTGTTTTCCCTGTGGCCATAAACCCTGTGAGATAGATGGGTATGTCCAGATCTTCTGTACTCACGCCGACTCCGCCTGCGACTGTTGTCGCTGTGCACGCTTCTGTTCATAACAGTCGTCGCAATTCCACAAGGGCGGTTTGGTAAGCGCATTGTAGTCTTCGTCGACGACATCTCGTCGTAACTGGTCAACCTGCTTGCCGCAGGTATCGCACAGTAGCTTGTCTCGTTGACTCATGTATTACATCTCCTCAGGACAACTCATTCCCAATAACGTCATGCCCGTTCGCAAGACACGACGCACGGCATCAATTAGCCGAATCCGTGCAACCTTGACCGCCGGGTCCTCAGCGATCAGGACAGGGACCTCGTTGTAGAGCTTGTTTGCCTGCGTCGCCAACTCGATCAGATAGGTGGCCACGTAAGACGGTTCGTTGTCGCTTTCGGCGCGTGCCAACACGCCGGGAAAACTGCCGAGAGATTGGGCGACGCGCATTTCCGCGGGTTCATAGAGGGTTGTCGTATCTGCCTGGAGATCAACGGCTTCACCATGGCGTCTGAGAATACTGCAATAGCGCGCATGGGTGTATTGAAGATACGGTCCCGTCTCCCCATCGAAGTTGAGAACCTCTTCAAGGGAGAAGCTGATATCTCTTGTCCGCCGATTGCTGACGTCAGCATAGACAACGGCGCTGATGCCGATCTCTCGAGCCACGCGATCGGCATCGGCCAAATCGGGATTCTTCTCGGCAATGATCGCCCGCGTCAGTTCGATCGCCTGATCCAGTACATCTTCTAGTATAACCATCCGGCCCTTGCGGGTAGACAAGGCCTGACCCTTGAAGGACATCATACCGAAAGGCGCGTGCTCACATAGATCGATCCAGTCGATGCCTGCTGACGCGAGAGCCTGAAAAATCTGGCGAAAGTGCAACATCTGACGGGAGTCGGTGACGTACACCATCTTGTCGAATTGATGCTGACTCTTGCGGTAGAGGAGGGCGGCAATATCGCGACTGTGGTAGGTGCTGGTGCCATTGCTGGTACGTAACATACATGGCGCAATTTCCTCACCATCCTCGTTGTGAAGCCGCACAACGAGAGCCCCATCACTCTCCTCTGCGAGACCCGCCTTTTCGAACAGGGCGATGACGTCATCGAGATCGTCCGCAAAGGCACTCTCGCCCTTGTATTCGTCGAAGTGCACGCCAAGAATGCCATAGATGCGTTCTGCCTCTTTGCGCCCGGCATCAACGAAGGATTCCCACAACGACATCATTTCCGCGTCGCCATCGGCCAATCTCTTCTGGCGAGATCTGGACTCCACGCGCAGATCCGGATTCTTCTCGACTTCGTCATTGAAGCGCACATACAGGGCGAGCAATTCAGGCACGGGATTGGCGGCAACTTGCTGCTCATCTCCCCACAGCTGATAGGCCGCCAGCAACTGGCCGAAATTCGCTCCGTAGTCACCGTAGTGGTTGATCCCGACACATCGGTATCCGAGAAATGCATGGATGCGATAGATGGCGTGTCCAATCGCGGTGGAACGCAGATGCGCGATCGAAAAAGGACGAGCGAGATTCGGTGAGGAAAAATCGATCGCTGCTGTCCGACCCTGGCCCTGATCCTGTGAACCAAAGGCGTCCCCCTGCTCACGGATGGCATCCAGTACCCAACCGATAAATGCTGCCTTGTCGAGTCTCACATTTACATAACCACCCGCCGCCTGCACCCCGGCAAGCCGGGGGGCGGCATCGATCGCTGCGACGGCTGCAGCCGCGATGTCGGTGGCGATCTGCGCCGGATTCTTGCGTAGCACTTTGGCGAGAGTGAAACATGGCAGAGCATAGTCACCCATCGTGTCGTCTGGCGGCACGGCCAGTAATTCAGCCACATCAACTGCGGGCAATTGCGATGCCTCAGAGAGAATGGTGACGATATTATCTACAAAGGGATTCACTGGAGTCACTCTACCATTTACTGAGTTTGATAAAACATCACGCCAACAGAGCCTGGCGCATCACGTTGACCGGCGCACGTTGACCGGTCCACAATTCAAAAGCACGTGCCGCTTGATGCACGAGCATGCCGAGACCATCAACCGTCCGGGCCCCCGCGGCCTCGGCCTGCTGCAGAAGTCGTGTGCGCAGAGGCTTGTAAACGATGTCCACGACCACCAAGCCATCATGCAAACCCGCTCCATCTCCCAAGGGAGAAACCTCCGGTTTCGGTGCCAGCCCCACAGACGAACAATTGATCAGAAGGCCTGCCGCCTGCAGCGGCTCTGGGTCGCCAAGTTCACCGGCCGTCGCCCGGCCAGCTCCGAGTTCTGCGACAAGATCCTGGGCACGATCAAGTGTGCGATTCAGAACGGTCACCTGTTCGACACCTTTGTCCAATAACACGGCGTGAAGAATGGCTCGCGCTGCCCCCCCTGCCCCGAGCAACACCACCTTCGGCGGCAACGACTCCAAGCCACCATCTTCACGCAGACTGGCGGCGATGCCATAGGCGTCTGTGTTGTCCCCGAGGAGGTGACCAGCGTCGTGAATGATTGTGTTGACGGCCCCGATCTGTCGGGCAGCCTCACTCAGATCATCCACAACATCCATAACAGCCTGCTTGTGTGGAACGGTCACATTGAGCCCGCGGATGCCCAGGGTGCGCATGGCATCACCCAGTTGCGAAATGCGCTCGGGCAATACATGACAAGGTACGTAGACGTAGTCGAGCCCAAGGTGAGACAAGGCAGCATTGTGCATGACAGGAGACGCTGAATGCGCCACCGGGGCACCGATGACACCAAGAATCTGCGTGCTGCCACGAATCACTGAAGGTGCCAGCGCCACGGCGCCAGCCAGGGCTCTCACGCCAGCAAATCCTCCGCAAATTGATCGGCGATCTCTACCGCCTCTGTCCAACTGACACCATAAAGCAACTTGATCAACACAACACCACCGCCGAAGACAACGGCGGCCAACACGAAGAGTCGCAACAAAGTTGTCATCCCTGGCGCTCCTTCACGGTAATCGAGTCTAAGGTGTCGAAGAAGCCTGGAAAGACAGCGTCGACACTATCACTGTCGTGAATCTGCATGTTACCCTTGCTGACCAGACCGGCTACGGCGAAGGCCTGGGCCATCTGTGGTCGGGCATGCGTAACGACATCGGTTCCCTTCAGGGGACGAGCTCCATCGATGACGAAACCTTCTGGATACTCGCCCACCTTGGCACCCAACTCTCGTAACAAAGTCACCAGATGGGCGATCAGATCTACATCTTCGCAGCGTCGCAGTGCTTCTACATCACGAATGATAAACTCGCCCTCGGTCTGCGTTGCCAATACGGCCAGTAGCGGAATGTGTTCGATAAGACGCGTCGCGCGCTTATCGGCAACCCGAGTACCCTTGAGTCGACTGCTCTTGACGACCAGGTCGGCGAAGCCAGCCTGGTCAATGATCTCGACCTCGCCCTTGATCTGGCGCAGCAGATCAAGGAAGGTACGGTTCTGAGTGCGAATCGCGACTCTTGCCACGGTCAACTCGGACCGGCCCACGATCAGAGCTGCCACGATGAAGGGCAGCGCTTGGTCGAGATCACCCGGGAGATCGACATCACAGGCGGTGGGGTCGGCGGCTGTGAGGAGCATGGCTCGCAGCGCCGGATCATCCCGCCGATTGGGCGCAATGGAGATTCGTCGCTCGGTGAGCAGATCATCCACGCGGTCCTTCGACGTCGCCGCCTGCCGAACGGTGGTGACCGAGCCGGCCTCCGCATACAGCCCAGCACAGAGCAAAGCCAGTTTCGTGTCTGCATCGAGATCTGCGGGTGAATGATCGACGGCAGCCGCGGCCTCGACACCGTCAACTTGAACCTGCGATTCCGATGGTAAGCCCCCCACTGCTCCTGTCTGTGCAAGCAGGGCGAAAAGTGCCTGTATCGTCTCTGCCAGTGAGGCGTCTATATGGATCGTGCGTGATGTTGGCTGCATCGCCAGTACCGTCACCGGCAGCAAAGCCTCAACGCCTAACCCGCGCAGATCGACAGATTCTGACGTGGCCGTGAAGCCACGCAATCCCACGCCAGTAATTACCAGGCCCTCCTCGTTTTCCCCCACCCCAACTCCAAGAGACTTTAGCTGTTCCAGATGGGGCAACAGACTGGGCGGTGCATGCTCGATCCGGCTGTCCCCAATACTGATGGCCGCGAGCCACACAGCCCTTAAAGCGGTCGGTAACTCGCCCGGCACGCGGACTTGCCCGGTGATCTTACGTGCTCGGTTGACGGTACGTTCCAACCTGGTTTGCCTCTCTTGGTTCAGGGCCGTCGAGCCCGATAATCGTGCTCGGTGAGAATCCTCAGCGCCAAATCGGCAGCGGCGTCGTCTTCAAAACCCAATCGCAGTGTTCCGCCCTCGCCCTCGCGCACCTTAACAACTTCGATGTCGTTGATGTTCACGTCACGTGTCGACAGGATCGTCGCGATTTGGGCAATCACACCAGGCTTGTCTTCACAGACGACCAGAATCTCTGACAGCCGATGGAGAAATCCCTTTGCATCACGTGGGATTGTATCACGCACGCGGTTGGCGTAATCGAAATTCTGCGCCAGCGCATCGTCTCCAACTCGCTCGGTGACTTGTGCCAGGTGCTGGCGGAACTGGCTGATCATATCCGTGATGCGATCGCCGTTGGTACCGCAAATGTCTTTCCACACAGGCGCAAAGGGACTGGAAGCAATGCGGGTCAGATCGCGAAACCCACCCGCTGCCAACATCAGGAAGGCACCATCCGCGTCATCGCCTTCGTCCAGCTGGCCCACCATTTCCACCAGGCTTGTTGCCAACAGTTGGGGCAGATGGCTGATGGCGGCCACAACTGTATCGTGCGACTCTGCACTCAACTCAAGAACACGCGCCCCCATACCGCGAACCAAGCCACGCAAACCCAGATGCAGTGGTTCCGGGACCGATGGATCAGGAACCAATACGTAGATCGCATTCTGAAAGAGAAATGGATCTGCAGCAGTGACCCCCGATTTCTCAGAGCCCGCCATCGGATGGCCACCGAGAAAGTGCACATCCTTTCTGCCAGCAGCAGCAGCGGCGGCGACGATCTGACGCTTTGTGCTGCCCGCATCGGTAACCAGGGCACCCGGACCAGCAGCGGCAATCACCGACGGTAGCGTGTCGATGATGTGCTGGATGGGCGAACAAACGAACACCAGATCGACACCATCGAGAGCCTGTGGCAGTTGATCGTAGCCAAAGCCTTCGTCGATGGCGCCAAGTTCAACGGCACGCTCGATCGTGTCCGGTCGACTGATGCCGACGATTTCACCTGGAAATCCAATGCGACGCATGGCCAGACCAAGGGAACCACCGATGAGCCCGACACCGAGGATCGCGACGCGATGAAATGGTGTTTGATCCATCAATTTTGCTGCCCGGCTCAGGGCTTCTCACCCTCGAGATTGCGCGCCTCGGCGATGATGCGTGTGTACAGATCCGCGATCGCTTCATCACTGACCGGCCCCTGGTTGTACGCCTTGAGGCGGTCGATCACTTCACGTTCGCGACGTGGGTCTCGCACCTGCTGGCCGTTGGCATGTTTGAGGTGGCCAATTTCCTGAGCATAGTTCATGCGCCGATTGAGCAAATCGATGATGATCTGATCAACCGTATCGATACGGGCACGCCAGTCGCTGATATCCATTTGTAAGATCTCCTGTCGAACTGCCTCAGCGCAGACCCATTGTCTGACGCACTTGATCCATCGTTTGCTCCACGACGGGACGAGCCCGTTCGACACCGGCTGCCAGCAGGGCATCCAGTGTCGCCGGATCGGCGGTGAGTTCATCATAACGTTGGCGAATCGGTGCCAACGATTCGATGACGAGTTCTGCAAGATTCTTCTTCAGATCACCATACCCCTTGCCCACAAAGCGCGCCTCGATCGTCTCGCGAGTTTCGCCCGACAGGGCCTGATAGATGGTAAGTAGATTTGTCACGCCCGGGCGCTCAGGGTCAAAGACAATCTCGGTCTGCGAATCCGTCACGGCCCGTGAGAACTTCTTTTGAATGACCTTGGGATCGTCGAGCAATCCCACGGCGTGAAATTGACCAGCCTCTGACTTCGACATCTTCCGTGTCGGGTCGTCCAGGCCCATGACTCGAGCCCCCACGCCACGAATGACTGGTTCTGGCACAACAAAAGTTTGGCCATACAGGTTGTTGAAGCGCCCTGCGATGTCGCGTGCCAACTCCACGTGCTGCTTCTGATCATCTCCTACAGGTACTACCGCCGCTTGGTAGAGCAGAATGTCAGCCGCCATCAGCGTAGGATACGTGAGCAATCCCGTGCCGACACTCTCTCCCTGCCCCACGGACTTGTCCTTGAACTGCGTCATCCGCTGCAACCAACCCAGTGGGGTACTACAGGTCAGCAACCAGGCCAACTCGGTGTGCTCAGGCACGTGGGATTGGACGAAGAGCACCGAACGTTCGGGATCGATGCCGCAAGCGATCAGAATAGCGGCCAATTGCCGCACACTGCTACGCAAATGCTGTGGATCATAGGGTACGGTGATGGCGTGCTGATCGACGACACAGAAAAAATTGTCGTAACGCTCCTGGTCGTCGACCCAATTGCGGATGGCACCGATATAATTACCCAGGTGCGGTTCCCCAGAGGGCTGGATGCCAGAAAATACGCGTGGCTTGTCAGTCATTCTGTGCTCACGATCTGCTCTGTGTGCCTCAAGATCTTCCTCTTCCAATGCCCAAAGTGTTCCCTATCCCAGCAATCGCTGCACAGCGGCACCGATGTCCTCGGCCCGCATCAACGACTCGCCCACGAGAATTGCGTCTATCCCAGCTTCACTCAGCTGGCGCACATCGTCGTGATCACGGATTCCACTCTCACTGACCAGTGTGACCCCGTCCGGAACAAACTGGCGTAATTCGAAGGTCGTTTCGAGCGACGTGTCGAAGGTGCGCAGATCCCGGTTATTGATTCCGATCAGACTCGCCCCCGCGCCGAGCGCTCGTTCGAGTTCCTCATGAGAATGAACTTCAATAAGAACTGATAAACCCAGGTCGCGACCCAGACCTTGGAAGTCCTCGAGTTGACCACTATCCATGAGTGCTACGATCAACAGGATCGCATCAGCACCCAGAAGCCGCGCCTCATGAATCTGATAGGAATCGACAGTGAAATCCTTGCGTAACGCGGGGATTCCTGCCGCTTGACGAGCACTCGTCAAATCGTCGTCGCGACCCTGAAAATAGGCTTCGTCTGTCAGCACGGAAAGCGCACGAGCTCCGTTCTCGGCATAGATCCTGGCGATCGACTCCGGATCGAAGTCTTCACGGATCACTCCCTTTGACGGCGACGCCTTTTTGACCTCTGCAATCAAGGCAATAGGATCATCTTGCAGCGCCCCAGCGAAATCCATAGGTGCGGGTAGATCCTGCGCCTTGGCACTTACCTCTTCGAGGGGTGCATCGACCTGCCTGCGCGCGACGAACTCATGCTTATAGGTGGCGATTTCCTGTAGAATATCGGTCACAATCGCCTCCTTCAGGCGTGGCTGACGCTGCAAAGGCGAGTCAGGGATTCTCGCGCCTGGCCGGAACTGATTGATGCACGGGCAGCCTCAACCCCGGCAGCCAGGTCCTCGGCCATACCGCCAGCGACGATGGCCGCCGCCGCGTTGAGGGCAACCACATCCGCCCGAGGACCCACTTCCCCCTCAAGAACCGCCGTCAGGATCGATGCATTTTCTGCAGCATCACCACCGGCCAATGTCTGCGCATCCACACAGTCCATGCCGAAATCCTGAGGTGAAACTTCGTAGGTCGTGATCGCCCCATCGAGTAGTTGTGTCACCCGACTTGGACCGGTCAGGGTGATTTCATCGAGACCATCATGACCATGAACGACAAAGGCGCGCTCCGACCCAAGAGTCTGCAGCACACCCGCCATCGTTTCGGTGAGGTCTGCTGCGAAGACGCCGATCAATTGTCGTTTGGCACCAGCAGGATTGGTGAGAGGTCCCAAGACATTGAAGACCGTGCGAGTCGCCAATTCCTTGCGCGGGCCAATCGCGTGTTTCATCGCTCCATGAAGGGCGGGGGCGAAGAGAAATCCGATCCCAACCTCATCCAGACACTGACCGACCTTCTCGGGTGTGGCTTCAACATTGACACCCAGTTCGGCCAACACATCAGCCGAACCACAACGACTCGACATGGCGCGATTGCCGTGTTTTGCCACAGTGAGTCCGGCACCCGCGGCGACGAAGGCCACGGTCGTAGAAATATTGAATGTGCCTGAGCCATCTCCACCCGTGCCACAGGTATCGACCAATGGTGGTTGGCCGCCCTCAATACGCGTCACCTTGGCTCGCATGGTTTCAGCAAAGCCCGCAATCTCCTCTACCGTTTCCCCTTTGCTGCGCAGAGCCATGAGGAAGCCGCCGATCTGGGCGTCCGTTGCATCGCCACTCATAATCTGTTCCATGACACCGCGCGCCTCATCGCGATCGAGATTCTCGCCAACGATCAAGCGGGCAATTGCTGCCTGGATCATCACACTACCTCCTTCTGCTTAAGTTCCCGTCTGCATGACGAAGTTTGATAGAAGTTTCTTGCCCTTCTGACCCGTGAGAACCGACTCGGGATGAAATTGCACCCCCTCTACGCACAGTTCGCGGTGCCGCAGCCCCATGACCAACCCATCGGCGGTCTCGGCGACGATTTCCAGGCAATCGGGCACACTATCACGTCGCACGATCAACGAGTGGTAGCGGGTGGCCGTGAATGGATTCGGCAACCCCGCGTAGATTCCCTGGCCATCGTGTCGGATCTCGGACGTCTTACCGTGCATGATGTAGGGTGCGCGTTCGACGATCCCGCCGAAGGCCTGACCGATGGTCTGATGACCGAGGCAGACACCAAGGATGGGAATCTGTCCAGCGAATCGTTGCACAAGATCGAGCGAGATTCCGGCATCGTCCGGTGTACGAGGACCCGGTGAAATGATGATACGCTCCGGCGCCAACACGGCGATCTGGTCGAGATCAATCTTGTCATTGCGGAAGACTTGAAGGTCTGTCGCACCAATCTCGCCAAGATACTGGACGACATTGTATGTGAACGAGTCGTAGTTATCGATCAACAGGATCATGGGGACACCTCACGCGTTGAGAGTGAGGAAGCAGGGTCGAGAAAGCTGATCTCGGTTCCTTCGAGTAGACCACTGATACTCTCGCCACTGGGTGCGATCGAACCTCTCGAGGCCATCTCAACGGCGCGAAACAGAGCCATCGCCTTGTTCACTGTCTCCTGGTATTCAGCATCCGGATCGGAATCGGCGACGATCCCTCCCCCTGCCTGGACGTAGGCAACACCATCCTTCACAACCATCGTACGAATGGCGATACACGTGTCGAGATTTCCGGAGAAATCAAGATACCCCACGGCACCACCGTAGATGCCTCGGCGCGTCGGCTCGAGTTCGTCAATGATCTCCATGGCGCGGATTTTTGGTGCTCCTGACAAGGTGCCCGCTGGATAACAGGCGAACAGGGCATCGAGGGAATCCATCCCCTCTTGCAACTGACCGCGTACGTCTGAGACGATATGCATCACGTGTGAATAACGCTCGACGGTCATCATTTCTGTGACGCGAACCGTGTCGAACTTCGAAACCCGCCCGACATCATTGCGCCCAAGGTCCACCAGCATCACATGTTCGGCACGATCTTTCTCGTCGGCGAGCAACTCTTCTTCGAGGCGCTGATCATCCGCTTCGTCGACTCCCCTGGCTCGTGTGCCGGCCAGAGGTCGCACGTCCAACGTGCCATCCTCGACCCGCACCAGGATTTCAGGTGATGCCCCAAGAATCTGCAGATCACCCTGGGTAATGTGGAACATATAGGGAGATGGATTCACCGTGCGCAGGACACGATAGATCTCGAAAGGGTCGGCCTCGTACTCCAACTGAAATCGCTGTGCGAACACGACCTGGAAAACGTCACCTGCGCGTATGTATTCAAGACACTGGTTCACAGCCTTGGTGTAGTCTTGTCGACTCACATTGGAATGGACACAACCCATCTGTCTGCCACCCGGTAACCGCGGAGCCGGGGTCGGCTGAGCGAGCAGTTGCTCTGTCTCTTCAATACGCTGAGCGGCAGCGGCATAGACCTGATTCGGATCGTCACCCTCCTGCACCCGAGCATTGGCGATCAGCAGGACCGTGTGACGCAAATTATCGAAGGCCAGGATGGTTTCAAAGAGGGCGAAGACCATGTCGTCGACGCCCAGATCGTCGATGCAGCTATCCGGAATTTGCTCGGCGAGGCGGATCCCATCGTAGCCGAGAAAGCCAACGGCTCCACCGGTGAAGCGTGGTAGTCCTTCGAGGCGAAGGCCTTCGTATTTGGCCATCAGTTCGCGCAACACGACACGAGGATCACCCTCTATCGTTTCAATCGTCCCCGTCGCGCGATCCTCAATCGTTGCCCGTTGGTCTTTGGAGCGGAAGATGATGGAAGGATTGATACCCAGGAAAGAATACCTCGCCGCTCGTTCGCCGCCCTCGACACTCTCAAAAAGGAAGGTAAAATCGCTGTGCGGGCGCAGCTTGAGGTAGGCCGATACCGGCGTCTCTGTATCGGCGAGAATCTCTTTTGTGATTGGAACTGTCAGGCCCCCGGAGGCCAATTCGGCGAATTGTTCAACCACCGGCCGCAGGTGTGGATGGGTCGTTGATGTGCTCATCTTCTTCACTCAGTTTCGTTCGATCTGACTCCCGTGAGACTACGAACATCTGATCTTGTCACCCTTCGCCAACTGTCGTCGTTCAGCCAACTATCGCAGGGGCACAAAAAAAACCGCCGACGCTTGCAGGAGCGTCCGCGGACTGGGGATCATCAGAATTGATCGCCGGTACTACGGTTGGACGCACTCCTGCCCAGACTGAAACGTTCCTGTCAGAAACGTATCTGTCTTTGTGGACCAGAATCGCCACCAATAGCGGTGCGGCGGGTTCGTCGGCATTTGCGTCATCATGATTTTCTATTCGCCCTTTGTGCTCTTGGTCAGATTCTCTTTGTCTGCATCAGGGCGAGGCGTTTCAGTGTAGCCGCGCCTATCGGCTTTGTCAAGCATTCCTATCCCAGGGCTTTGCTCAACAAGCGAACCCCAGTGACCACAAGGATGACATAGACAGCCCTGTTGAACCAGACCTCGTTAAAGCGGCCGTTGAGCCAGATCCCGAGGCGAACACCGACAAAAGTCAGCGGTGCCAGAACCACCACCGTCGCCAGATTTCCCAAATGATATAGATCCAGCCAGATATACGGTCCGACCTTCAGCAGATTCATGACAGCGAAGACAACGACTGTGGTGCCGACAAATGCTCGCCGTGGTAGTTTCTGGGGCAGCAGGAAAATCGCCACGGGCGGACCACCGGCGTGAGCGAGGGTCGAAATAAATCCTGACACAACGCCCATCAGGACCCCCTCCGCCGAGGGCGGATGACGGGCCTCAATACGACCAAGCCATCGGACTCGGAACAGTTGGTAGAAGGCGAAAAACAGTGCCAGGGTGCCGATACCGCCCCGCATCACCTGTTGATTGCCAAGAAATTGATCGAAGAAGAAGGTACCAATCCCGATGCCGATTGCTGCACCTGGCAACAACAATCGCGCGCTGCGTCGATGGAAGCTCGCACGATAGTGCCAGACCGAAAAAAAGTCGCAGAGAATCAACAGGGGCAAGAGCAATGCCACGGCGTCACCGACGGGGATGGTCAGCGCCATCAGGGGCGTGCCGATCACTCCAGCGCCCCCACCAAATCCTGCCTTGGCGATCCCAATCAAAACGACCGCCGTCACAGCGGCGGGCCAAAATAGAGTCGGGTAGTCGGGTAACAGTTCCAGCAAGATCGTGTAGATCTTCCGTTGAGAGCAGCAGTGAAAGAACAACGGAGCCGATTCAGTTGAAGGTATGACCAACCCAGCCCGGGGTACACACCGAGGCCCGGGATCGGTCGCATGCCAACCCCGGGCCTCGGCCCGCCTCTCGGTGGAAGGAGAGGTCTACAATGTATAATGCCAGCGGCTGTGTGTCTAGTGGAGAATGCCTGGTCGCAAGAAACTCACGTGCTGAGCCTACTCTTACCCGACCCGCTTAATGGACTTCTCCACCAACAGCAACGGTCTCAATCTCAAGCTCGTCACGATTGGCGATCCGGTCGATCTGACCGTCAGAGATCCATACAACACGATCGGAGACCGAAAGCATTTTGTGATCATGCGTCGCAGAGATGACGGTTACGCCGAAATCACGATTCATCGTGCGCAGCAATTCAATGATCTCTGTGCCCGTACTCAAATCGAGATTCGCCGTCGGTTCATCGGCAAGGATGACGGCCGGATCATTGGCCAGCGCACGAGCCACGGCGACACGCTGCTGCTGTCCGCCCGACAATTCGTAGGGTTTGTGCGAGTGGCGTTCGCCGAGACCGACCTTCTTCAGCAAATCGACGCCTTTGTCACGCGACTCGTCACTTGTCAAACCCGCAAACACCATGGGCAGGGTCACGTTCTCAAGTGCCGTCATCACTGGAATCAGATTGAAAGACTGGAAGATGTAGCCAATCTTCCGACAGCGCAGCCACGCCAACTCGTAGGCATCGAGTTGCGCGACGTCTACTTCGTCAATGTAAACTTTGCCTTCAGAGGGCTTGTCTAGACCACCCACCATATTGAAGAGGGTACTCTTGCCTGAGCCTGAGGGCCCCATGATCGACATGTATTCCCCGGAGTAAATCTCCAGGTTGACGCCGCGCAAAGCGTGTACCTCCATGGAACCCATGGTGTACTTCTTTTTCACATTCTGCGTGCGCACGACGGTGCGCTTTTCGTCGTCCGCCGAAGCCTCGGCAGCAACTGCCGTTGTTTCTTCAGTCATGTGGTCGCCTCACGAATCGGAGCGCATGGCCTCGACAGGTTCCATCTTGGCCGCCTTATAAGCTGGCAACATGGCACCGACGAGGGAGAGGGTCGTGCCGGCGAAGGTCGCAGCGACGGCAGATCGAAGAAGTCCAGAAGTAGGAAAGTATTGGAAGACAAACATGCCGTAGTCGAGCAGCGCCAACATCAGGGTCATCGCCAAGCCGATGACAATCCCGACAAGGGTTCCTGCTGCACCCTGAAATGTGGACTCCAGCAGAAAGAGTTTGATGATAAATGAGTCCAGCGCACCGAGACACTTCATCGTGCCGATCTCACGAAATCGCTCTGTCACCGACATGAGCATGGCATTGGTGATGCCTACAACGCAGACCAGCAGAGACAGACTGATGAGCCAGGTTTGCTTGGAACTTTCTTCCTTGAGGCGAGCCTCTGCCTCGGGTGAGGCCGTTGCGCCTTCGGCGGCGAGAGTTTCGATGCCATTTTTTTGCAGCAGAAGGTTGATCTCGCTCTTGTTCGCCTGCCGCAAAGAATCGATGATCTCGTTGCTGCTCCAGACCGACATCAGGAAAGCAATGGCGAGAACGATACCGCTTGTGGTAATGATGGATCGACCGAAGCGAATCTTCAGGCTGCGGAGACTGATCTCCAACGCCTTACTCAAAGGAAGTACGATCTCTCGACCGCCCGCCAGCTTCGATAGGGCCTGCTCGGACATAATCAGCCAGACTCCAGGGCCCAGACTCCAGGCCTCGTGGGGAGAGGAGAAACGCCACAATGCACGATCACCGAGGCGCTCAGCATAGGTAACATAGCATCCCCGAGGCCGGCGAATCAAGGCCACGGCGCGCGCTAAGCACCAGGTGCACCAGGTCGAATGTCGATCAGAGGCAGCGCATCGATCGAATTTGGCACGGGGTCGCTGCGATCGACGGTGCCCGATACCATCCGCAACCGCAGTCTGGCGGGCCGGGCGGTTGCGTGGCGCAGGGCCAGGGAGACACTGGTTGCGGTAAACACGAGTTCATCGATGTCGTATTCCTCGACCAGATCCGGCAATTCTTCGACCAATCCCACGACCGGATACGCCCCCAGGACACCACCGCGCTCCTGTGATTCGGTCGAGACGAGCCCGACCAGCTGGCAGTCGAGGCCATCCCATGCAGCGATGGCCGAGACGAGGGACTCGGCTGTCTCATCGGTGCCGACGACCAGAATACGCCGCCGGCCCAGGCGCCCTGTGCTACCGCCACTGAGTTGTCGGGCAGACCATCGCCAACCGGCGACAAGGAGTGTATTGCAGCCCCAGGCGGCAGCCGCAGCAAGACGCGAGAAGTTGTAGTCCCTAAAGAAGAAGACCATCGTGATGATGACGGCAAACCCGAGGCCGACACCGAGAACAGCGCGTCCCGGCGCAAATCGACGCCGATCATAGAGACCCAGTAGCGCCATCGTCAGCAACCAGATGGCCACAGGTGCTGCGTATACCAGCAGCCATTGTGCATCAGAATATGCCGGTGGTTGCAACCACCGAGTAGGCTCCACATCCATGCCAAGGCGGCGGCTCAACCCTTCGATCGCACGAATCACAGGCTCGAGGGTCGGGTGGTACCGCAAGGTGATACCGAGCCACAATCCCACCACAAGCAACGCGGCATCCAAGAGGGGCAACATCAGGCGACACACGAGTGGTTTCAGGAATGCGTAGAGACTGTAGGCGACGATTCCTACATGAAGCAGCCATACTGGGAAGAACCGATAGCGCTGGCGCATATGCTTGTGCACGAAAATTGCCATCGCCTCGTTCTTGCGGAATTGAACTCGCAAGGCATGTGAGCGCCCACTCTGGCCGCGAAAATGGATGATCTGGGTCGTCGGCACATAGTAGATCTTCCACCCCGCTTCCCGCATGCGGAAGCACCAGTCGAGATCCTCTCCATACATGAAATACGCCTCATCGAGCCCCCCCACCTGCTGCAGCGTCTCACGGCGAACCAGCATGAACGAACCTGACAAGGCATCCACTTCGGCCGTCTCATCCTCATCGAGGTAGCTCAGGTTGTAGAGAGCGAATCGCCGACTCTGCGGAAACAGTCGGCTCAGACCCGTGAGTTTGTAGATGGCGGCAGATGGTGTTGGGAAGGCGCGGCGACAGTCAAGCTGCAGTGTTCCATCTGGATTCAGAACCTTGCAACCGGCGGCGCCAACCTGAGGATGATCATCCAGGTAGCTGACCATCGTGTGCAGCGTATCAGCGCGCACGATGGTGTCGGAATTTAGCAGCAGGATGTGGCGGCCACGGGCACGGCGAAAAGCCAGATTGTTGGCCCCGGCGAAGCCGACATTTTTCTCATTGCAGATCAATACCGCATCAGGAAAACGCTCGCGCACCATCTGCTGACTGCCATCCTGTGAAGCATTGTCGACAACGATGATCTCTACTGAGAGATCTCCGGATGCCTCCTCCACCGTGCGCAGAGCCTGCTCCATCAGATCGCGCGTGTTGTAGCTAGGAATCACGACCGTCAGATCGCAGGACGGATCCCCGGGTGGAAAGGCATCGTTGACGCGATGCGCGTCGGAGGATGTGGTCATCGCCGACGGGGCCGCAACAGTCGCTGCAGGCTGAACACGAGGATCTGCTTCAGGAACAGGACATGCTCTTTCCAGTTGAGTTTGCTACTGGAAAACTGCCGATTGCGAAAGATGAAGGGAATCGATCGCTGTGAACTGTGTTCGCCCTTCATCAGGATCTCCAACAGGATCTTGTATCCGGACGATGTGAGTTGGAACCCATCCGTCAACACCTCTCGCCGGAGACAGAAAAATCCAGAGAGCGGGTCTTCGGCGCCGGTGAGAATTCTCGCCATGCCAACACCAACAACCGAGATCAGGCGTCGATGGAAAGCCCATTTCTCCACATAGCTCGTGGCACCGAAACGCGACCCCATCGCCAGATCATGATCTCGTAGTGAACGGATCAGTTCAGGCAGAATCGCCGGATCATGGCTCATATCGGCGTCGATCACACCCAGGTAGGGGCGCGTCGACAGATTCCATCCCTCCATTACGGCGGAGCCCAGACCAAGTTTGCCGGCGCGATGAATCACCTGGATGGGATAGCGATCACGCAATGCATCCGCTGCGGGCCCGGTTCCGTCAGGTGAATTGTCATCGACGATGATCAGTTCCGCATCGATATCATCGCATGACTTCAGGATACCGAAGATTTCCTCGGCAAGGAGCGCCACGTTCTCGGCCTCATTGTACGTCGGTGTTACGATGGAGATCAGGATGGGATCAGACACGTCTCGTCATCCGGGGTCAGGCGTTGGCCAGCAAAGGACCGAAATCCTGGCGGAATTGTGGTTGCCTGGCCAAATCTGCAAGTCCCTCCTCGAGGGACAGTGGATTTCGGCCAAGGGTTTGACTTACCCGATCGCTGCGTAGTCCGGAACGCAGGGGGCGCGGAGCATCCTGACCGGCAGCAGCGGTTTTCATCGACTCGACATTCGATGCATCGAGACCAAAATACGCAGCAATCCGCTGCACCAATTCAAGTCGTGTCATAAATGTAGTACCGCCAAAGTGAAATAAACCCTGTGCTCCTGCTCGCAACAGATCGATCAGACCCGCTGCAAGATCCGTTGCACTCGTCGGGTTGCCCCATTGGTCATCGACGATCCGCAGATTCTCGCCACGTGCCAGAGATTCGATCGGCCACGTCACCAGATTGCGGCGCGCCCCATCTATGTGACCATAGAGCCAGAGTGTGCGGACCACGAGGCCTCGATCCATGGCCAGCACGGGCGCCTCACTGTCGAGCTTGATCTGGCCATAGTTCGACAATGGACGCGTCGAGTCTGTCTCCGAATAGGGGCCCGCCTGACCGTCGAAGACATAGTCTGTCGACAAGTGCACCAGGGCGGCACCCAATGTCTGGCAAGTTTCTGCCAGAGCCGTCACAGCTTCCCCGTTGACTCGTCGGGCGTAGTCGGGCTCGGTCTCACATCGATCGACTTTCGTCAATGCCGCCGTGTGGATGACCGCATCGGGACGTGTCTGCTCAAGAGCGGTGACAAGTGTCTCCGGGCGCTCAAGATCGAGGCCAACAATCTGGGTGTCACCTATCTGTCCCGCCTGCCGGGCACCGCCGACCACGTCCGTTCTCGGCGATTGGCTGCAGGCAAGCAGCGAACGACCCAACAGTCCTCGAGCACCTGTGACAAAAATCCTCATGCACCATTCTCCAATTGCAATTGCACCCGTGCCGCGCTGGCATGAGCCCGCAACATTGGGTGTCTTGGTACCCGCTGCAACAGCTGCCGAGCTTGCTCCGGCTCGCCCTGCCGAAGCAAGAGTAAGGCTGCCAGCGCATTCCCCGCAGGTAACATATCATCGGCAAAAGGTGTCCGTATGGGCCAGTTCGCCAATCCCTCGGGTGCAAGACAGTCAACAAAAGCACCGATCTGAGGGTCAAAGAGAGACGACCTTGCCCAGGACCAGGTCAACTGCGCCGCCATCGACCAGTCCTCTCGTGATTCAACGCGTGCCGCTGCCGCCAATGCAAGACTGACGAGCATCTGGTCTCGGAGCAAACCCCTGGATCCGAGTGGACGCCCGTCATCATGGGCATGGTCGACGATTCCTTCTGCGGAGACCATCGTCGACAGGGTTGCCGCTGCTGAACGTCGCATCCTTTGCAACTCAACGGACATGGTGTCGTGATTGTCGTAGAGGATCCATGTCATGAAGGCAACTCGATCGGCGTACAAGATAGGATCCGACCACCACCGATTCTCGTCCAGTGGCAGCCGCCGACCGATGAAGGCCTGTAACTGCTCGCTGAACAGTCTGTTAACGATCAACTCCTGCAATTCACGCACTGCGTGGTCATCACTGGCGGTGTTCGACACCTGCGACTGCAGCACCTGTAGCAAGCCGGCGACGACGGCGGCATCCACCTCACGCCGTGGCAGCTCCCACGATGCTGTATGTGCGTAGACAAAGGGGCCTTGGGTTCTGTTCCACAGGTCACCCGCCACGAGCCCATCCAGTGTTCGTCGCAGCATTCGACCAGCCATCGATCCTTCATGAACAGCTTCATAGGCCACCAGGAAGCTGAGCAACGTCGCCTCGGGATGCTTGGAAACCTGCGAAAATCCGTTCTGCCCAGAGGCAGACTGACCGCTTCCCGGGCCAAATCCACCGTGGATGGCGTCGAATGCCTCCGTCGCTGCCCGCAACAACGCCTCTGCGTCCAGGGGGGCACGCGCCACTGATTTCTCGGCGATATGTGCCTGGACGATCTCGGGTCGGTCCTGCAGATGAGCAAGCATACGCAGCAGAAATACCCGCACACGATCGGGCGCAATGTCTGGTGCTTGCGCCACGAGGGCCCCATCGGGCATGACGATGGAGAGTGTCGGCCAGGCACCGCCATACCGCCGGTCGAGCTCCGGATACAGCCAGGGATCCACATGGACCGGCACGAAGCGCTCCTGGGCCAGGGAACGGACGAGTTCATCCTCCTCGGCGAGCAGACCATCGGCACCGGCTGTCGCCACATAGAGCAGCAACGGTCGCTCGAGACGCTGTGCTTCGGCGATCGTCGCCGCATTCCACACTCGCCACCGGACAGACGCATCTGTGGAGGGATAAGCGGTGGTTACCTGCGTCGAGTCGGCGACGATCACCGTTGCTGGATCCGACGATTCCTCTTGGGGTCCGGTATTGCCACAGCCACCCAGCATGAGAGCGATGCAGGCGACAGGCAGGCAGAGGAACAGAGTGGGTCGTGCCGGGAATCGCCAGAGGACGGCTGGTTTCAATGTCGGTCTCGATCCATGGTGGTCACGTTTCAATATATTACACGCCAGAATAACCTCCCTGGAAAGGAACGATTCGGATGGTGAATCCACTGGAACGCAAAGTCCTCGGCAGTACAGGTCTGGAAGTCACACGATTGGGTCTCGGCTGTGCCGCGCTGGGCGGTCTCTATGGGGACATCCCGGACGAACAGGCTCATGCCGTCGTACATCGAGCATTGGATCTGGGACTCAATCTCCTCGACACGGCCCCTCTGTATGGCTCGGGCAAGAGTGAGATCCGCGTCGGCCAGGCCCTGAAGGGTATTGCCAGAGATCGATTTATCCTCTGTACAAAAGTAGGTCGTGTCCTGGACCCGGTCACCGATGACGACGAAGATCGGGGCCAGGAGATCTTTGACCAGCCACGTCCCTTCAAACCTGTCTTCGACTACAGCTATGATGGTGTGATGCGCTCTTTCGACGAGAGTTTGCAGCGGCTGCAGATGGATCGAGTCGATATCCTCCACATCCATGACCCTGATGATCACTATCAGCAAGCCATGGAGGGTGCCTATCCGGCGATCGCCAAGTTGCGGGAACAGGGTGTCATTGCCGGTGTCAGTGCGGGCATGAATCAGTGGGAAATGCTCGCTGATTTTGGCCGCGCCGGGGACTTCGACTGCTTCTTGCTGGCGGGGCGCTATTCCCTACTGGAGCAGGACGCACTCCACGACCTGTTTCCACTGTGTGAGGAGAAGAACATCGGGATCCTCGCAGGCGGCACCTACAACAGTGGGATCCTGGCCAAAGGAGCGACGCCGGGGGCCAAGTACAACTATGGTGATGCACCTGTCGAGATCATCGAACGTGCCAGACGTCTGGAGCAGGTCAGCGAGCGGCATGGAGTCAATATCAAGGCCGCTGCATCGCAGTTCGCCCTGGCCCACCCGGTGGTCACATCGATCATCCCCGGCACACGGCAACCGGATCGTGTCACGGAGAATTTCAATCTCCTGAACGAATCGATTTCAAGCGACTATTGGGCCGAACTGCGCCACGAGAAGTTGATCCACCCTGATGCACCGGTGCCAGAGGGCGACTGATCCCGGCGCCCTGAGACGCCACGACTAACGAAGGCACCGCGACGAGAGGTTGGCCTTCTTGTGGTGATCGACGATGGTCGCCAGTGCCAGGTGATGAGCCTGGACGCGCTGCGCCATGGGGAGGCTCGTCGGCGTCTCGGTGGTGAGTTTGTGGTCGGTGTGATCCCGCAACAGGATCAACGGCAGACCGTCGCCTCTTTGCAGGCGCTCGACACTGTCATCGGCATGAATCACGGCACCCAGGCTGGGCCAGCCATCGATCTGAGCTGCCGTCTCCAAAGGACACGCGGGGGCCACACTTGCAGCAACAGCAGGACCGATGAAGGCGGATTGGCGCTGATGCTCGTAGAGATAGAACCCTCGTGCCTCCCAATCTTCGTGAAAGTCGACGACGACCTGCCAGCGGCGGCCCTGCAGGAAGGCCTTCAGAATGTCGACTTCGGCGATTCCCTGTTGTGCGAAGGCCCAGTTGATATCAACCCCTTCTGCGTTCTCACGCGTTCGCAGACGCCAACCGGCGGGGTTGGTACAGGGCAGCACGTCTACACCAAAGTGATCGAGCCACTCGACGGGGAAACTCTCCAGCAGCTGCACAGCGGCTTCGACTGAAGCCGGTTCATTCCCATGCGTGCCAGCTATCACCAACAACCGAGGCTTTGAGCTCTGACCGATGGCGACGTGGACGACGGGTAGTCCCGAAACCTGCCCCAGATGCTGCAGCTGAATACCGTGCATCGCCAGATGTGGCATGCTGACCGCCTGTTGCAGGCGATGCAGGAGGCGGTTCGTATCGCGATGTTTCATCTGTACGTGCATAGATCGTCAATATAACCTGCCACTACAGCACGCACGCAGCTCGTACTTGAATCTTGCCCGCGCCAGTGGTCGTTGATAGGTTGCCGACATCATGGCCAGAACAAATCTCATCTACATACACTCGGATCAACACAATCCATATGTGATGGGTTGTGGCAGTGATGAGGTCGTTGCAACGCCGCATCTGGATCGACTTGCCGCTGAAGGCGTCGTCCTCGATGCGTGTTATTGTCCATCGCCATTGTGCGTGCCATCGCGCATGGCCACGCTGGCTGGCCGTTACCCATCCGACAATCGGGTATGGACCAATAGCCACATCCTTGATTCGGCGACGCCGACCCTCGCGCATGCCATGGGTGCCGGCGGCTATCGCCCCACGCTGGTCGGCCGAATGCACGCCGTTGGACCCGACCAGTTGCATGGCTATACGGAGCGCCTCGTCGGCGATCATGGTCCAAATCACATCGGTGGCCGTGGTGCAGATCATGGAGACCTGAGTGGAACCGCCGGTCCTGCACGTGTCAGTCTGACCAAGTCTGGCGCAGGACAGAGTGCCTATCAAGTGCATGATGAGGACGTGACCGCGGCATCCATCGATTGGTTGAATCGCTATAGCGTTGCCAAACGCGCGGGGCAGACGCAGGAGCCGTTTTCGCTGTCCGTTGGCTTCATGCTGCCGCACCAACCCTTTGTTGCCCGGGCCGAAGACTACGAGCGCTACGTAGATCGCGTGCCACCACCCAGAACACCGCAGGCCTTTGACGACGATCTGCATCCACACTTGCGGGCCTGGCGTGCCGCGTGTGGGATCAAGGAGGTACCCGAAGACGAAGTTCAACGCGCCCGCTCCGCCTACTGGGGACTCGTGGATCGGATGGATCAGCTGATCGGCCAGATCCTCGCGGCGCTTGAGCGCAACGACCTGCTCGACAACACACTCATCGTGTATACCTCCGACCACGGCGAGCAAGTCGGCGAACATGGATTGTGGTGGAAACAGACCTTCTACGAAGACTCGGCACGCATCCCCGCCATTCTCTGGTGGCCCGGCAAGTTGCCTGCTGGTGTTCGCTGCGATCGTGTATGCAGCAGTCTTGATCTGAATGCGACCATGCTGGACGCCTTGGATTGTCCGTCGCTACCCGCGTCCCGTGGTCGTTCGATGCTGCCCCTGCTCCGGGATAAATCGACGCCCTGGGAGGATGTCGCCTTCTGCGAATTCTGCCTGGATCAGGCCGGCGCAGCGGGACCCGTCGAAGACGCCGGTGTGTTTCAACGTATGATCCGCTATGGCGACTGGAAACTGAACTACTATCACCAGCAGCCATCGCAACTGTTCAATCTGCGAGAAGATCCGCGAGAGACGATCGATCGCGTCTCAGATCCCGGGTGTGCTCAGATTGTCGCCGATCTGACACAGCGCGTTCTGGACGGCTGGGACCCCAAGGCGATTGCCGCGCACATGGCTGTGCAAAGACAGGATCGTGATATCCTCGCTGGTTGGGCGCGACACACGGTGCCGGCGGATGTCTATCGCTGGGATCTGCGTCCTGAGATGGATTATCTCGACCCCTAGTCCACAGTCCACAACTTACTAACGAATCCAAAGTCACCTCTATGGCCATCGAAGTCTTCGACGTTCGTCACGACATCAAGAATCTCTTTGTCTCGCCCCAGATCCGCGCCCGTTTCTTGCAGATGAAACCTGGGGAAACGTCACAGATGCACAGTCACGACCTGGGTCACGAGGTTTTCCTCGTCCTGATGGGCCGTGCCCTGTTTGAGATCGGCCAAGACCGTGCCGAACTTGGCCCAGGACAACTGTGTATCGCCACGACGGACCAACCGCACAGTGTCACCGTCCTGGGCGACGATCCCATGACGATGTATCTGTCGGTGACACCGCACGTGCAACCGACGCACGCCTTTCTCGATGGCAACGGTGAGCGGCAGCCAACCCAGTTCATGCCATCCGCCGCCTACGATACGCACACGGACACGCGGACGCCGATGGAAGAGCTCGTGAATCGCTTCGTCGACTTGTCGGACGAATTCGCCAAAATCGCGCAAACCGCTGCCGAAGAGCAGCGGATGACCGCTGCACGGCTCACGCGCGCTTTGTCTTCCGGCAATATGGACACCGCGGACAGTCAGCGAGAGGCGATGTGGTTCGCCCTCTACAGGGTCTATCACAAACTCGAAGAGGTCACCGAGGTTTGGAATGCCGTGGCCCCTCGAGCAGGGCGTGTGAAGTAGCCCAATGTCATGAAGCAGATCCGCATAGGGATCGTCGGCTGCGGCGCCATCGCCCAGATTCAGCATCTGCCGAATTTGCGAGCTCTGTCTGACGCATTTCGTCTTGCCGCGGTCTGCGATGTATCTGGTGGCCTGGTTCGCCAGATGGCGGCGCAATACGACGTCGAAGATACGTTCACAGACATCGACGAGATGCTCGCTGGAGCGAATCTCGACGCCGTTCTGCTGTGTCAGACCGATCCCAAGATCGACGCGGCACGCAAGGTTTTGGCTGCGGGTAAACATCTGTTCATCGAGAAACCGGTTGCCTTCGTTCCAGAAGACGTCGACGAGTTGGTTGAGGCGGCGAACCACAACCGTGTCGTAGCTCAAGCGGGCTACATGAAGATTTTCGATCCGGCTTTTCAGTTGCTGGAGACGGAGGTCGAATCATTGCGCGCCTCGATTCGCTTTGTCCAGATCAATCACCTCCATACAAACAACGCCCACCACCTGGCCGCCTATGACCTGGTGCGTCCCACGGATCTGTTCGATGGGTCGTCGGACGCGCAGCCAAATGCGTCAAGCCATGCCGCAGCGCGGTTACAGCAGGTTCGCGAAGCAGACGCATTGCGTGCCATTGGCGAGGTGAGTCCAGGAAGCAGGCGTGCCTTCTTCCATCTGGCGGGCAGCATGATCCACGACCTGTATGGACTGCGTCAGCTCTTCGGACCTGTTCAGAAAGTGGTGAGTGCCGAAATCTGGAATGAGGGAGATGGCATCTCAACCATCCTTGATTGCGGCCATGGGATTCGTTGCGCCGCAACTTGGGTCGAGTTGCGTGACATCCGCTACTTTCATGAGTCACTGGAAGTCTACGGAGACGATCGTGGATTGATCCTCACCTGTCCTACAGGTTTCGCACGTGAAATGGCGACGCTAACGATACGTGGACCAGACGCGGCCGGCAGTGCGGCGCAATGGCAGCCAAACATCGAGGGTGAGAGCGCCTTCGTCGCCGAGCTGCGTCACTTCCACGCCTGCATCACTTCTGGCGAGCCCTGCCGCGCCAGTCTGGCCGATGCACGCCACGATGTTCAACTCGTCGTTGACATGGTCAAGACCGCCGGCGGTTAGCTTCGCAGAGAAGTCAGCCTCGAAAAAAGAACTCCCCCGCCGTCGTGCTCAGAATCTGCTCACGATCCCCTGCGCTCAGGAAGTCCAGCCCCTGGGCGATGAGGTCGACACTGGGACGATACTCGTGGGGGGGCTGCACCTGGTATGGCGCGTCACTGGCCCACATGAGTCGCTGCGGGCCGAAGGCATCCACGACCCGTTTGATCAGATCCCCCAGGTCGTTATACGGCGCCTTGCCTTCTCCCAGAGCATAGAAGGCTGAGACCTTCAGCATCAACTGCTCACACGTGGCCATCGCGCACAAAGCAGCCGTGTCAGCTTCATCGATGGATCCATTGCCACCCACGAGGCCCAGGTGATCGATGATGACAGGTGTGTCCGGGAACTGCTCACAACGTCGGCGTAGCGCCGGCAAACCAGCGGGCCCTATGAGCGGGCAAATTGCGAGGCGATCGGTGGCGGCGATGGCGAACATCCGCTCAAAACCCTCTCCGTCACACCAAGTTTTCAAAGGTTGATCGCGCGCCGCTACACGAAAACCATACACGCCCTGTGCAGCGAGAGACCGCATGTGCTGATCGGGTGTCTGTTTTGTCGGGTCCACTACACCGATACCGCCGAAGACACCCGGGTGATCTCCCAGGACCTTGAGCATGTAGCTGTTGTCATCACCATAGAAGCTCATCTGCACCAGCACGACTCGATCAACTCCGCAGGCATTGGCGTGACCGAGAATATCTTCCGCGTGGAAAGTGGTTGGTTTTGCATCCGCCGGCTCATGACCACTGGCGAAGGGAAACTGTACGTAATCATCGGTCCATACATGTACGTGTGCGTCGACATACCCCATTGTCATCTTTCCTTTCAGCGTTCTTGCAGACCACTCATCCCGAATATTCAGCGGGGGGCAAAGGCACCCTCTGTGTCAGCACCATAGCGGCCAACGACAGGTCGAAGTTGCCCACCACCACTGACCGGATACTGCCGGCCATCGGCGGCAGAATCCTGTACGCGCGCAGCAAACCAATCCTGCAGAAGTGTGTGGAGTTCGTCACGACGGCGACCATAGCCGATGTCATCGACGAGGTTGGCCCGTTCGTCCGGATCTTCTTTGAGGTGGTAGAGTTCACCCGGTTGATCTGTTCCACGATCGACGTATTTCCAACTACCGGTGCGCACCATCCGAGACGCACCATACTCACTGTATTCAGGTCGACCCGGTTCACCGCCATCGACGACGACCGCCTCGTGTCCACTGGGGTCGCCTCGTTTTGATCCGTCGAGGATGTCTGCAAAGGACCTACCGGGACGATCAACCCCGTCGTCGGGCGGCGACAGCTCAAGATAGTCGAGGAGGGTAGGAAACAGATCGAAGGCATTGTGTAGACCGTCAACGCATTGCCCCGGTGCGATCCTGCCCGGTTGACTGACGAGGAAGGGGACGGTCACCGAGTTCTCAAACATGTTCAGTGGGAACGTGCCATTGCCCTTGCCCCAGAAACCATGATGACCACAGCTGAAACCGTTGTCGCTGACGAAGACGACGAGTGTGTCCTGGCGCAGGCCGCGGTCGTCGAGTTTGTCGAGTAGACGACCTACATCTGCATCCATCGCCGTCACCGCCGCGAAATAGCCTTGCAAATGTTCGCGATTGCCAAGGGACCCCTCCGTGAGACCATGGCCCACCGACCATGGATGTATCGGTTCTTGCGGGCAGCTTTCAAAGGGGCAGTCATCGTAGGAGTCGGCGATGGACTTGGGGTGCCCGGTCCATGGACTGTGTGGAGCCGTGTAGTGCACACCTAGATAGAACGGTGCCGGTTCGCTGTTCGGGGACGCTGTCTCCAGAGTGTCTGCGTGACGATCGAGATAGGCCAACGCATCATCTGTGATCAGACTCGTCACGTAGCCCTGCTCGGCAATCAACTCTCCATCGCGAATCATCTCGGGATTGTTGTACTCCCCGCCACCGCGAGGATGCACATACCAGTGACTGAACCCATGCTGCTGCAACTGGCTGTGTCCTAGATGCCACTTGCCTGACAAGGCGCAGTCCCAGCCGTTGGCAGCCAGCACGTCTGTGTAGGCGACTTCTGACACCAGATAGGCGGCTGCATCATCGCCGACATTCCCATGGCGAATCCAGTCGTGGACACCATGCTGCGACGGCATCCTGCCCGTGAGGAAACTCGCCCGCGACGGAGAACAGACGGGAGAAGAACAGAAAAAATGACTGAAACGTGCACCACTGGCAGCAAGCCGATCCAGATGGGGCGTGCGTATCTCGCGATTGCCAGCACACCCCATCGCCCACGGACCCTGATCATCGGTGAGGATGAACAGAACATTTGTCCGGGCCATTACATGCAAACCAGACGCAGCATGTAAACCTGACAAATTGGTTCACCCATTCTTCGGTTCCACTTCTACTTGGCTGCCACTGGCCGACGATGCCCTGGCCGCGTCGCAGACCGCTTGTACTCGATAACCCATGGCTCCATCGCAAATTGGCTGACGGTCCTGGGCGACGGCATCGACGAAATCCTCGATCATAGGTTGATCGAAGTACGGACTCTGCAATGGTGTGACAGCGATTCTTTCGACACTCTCCGTCGTCTCCAACTCGAGATAGTCAGCGCCGTATTCCAGACGCTGGATGATGACCCTTCCATCGGCGCCATCAATCTGGGCAAAGTCCCGTCGCGGTTTGGATGTCATGATCGTCGAATGAATACCAATCCGTCCATCGGCAAAGCGGATGAGGAGTGCGTCCGTGTCGTCCACCTCCCAATCGTGGTGGACTGTGTCAATCATCGCACTCACCACGACAGGTTCTGCAGCCGCAAGATTTAGCAGGACTTCCAGTCGATGCACGGCCATTTCCATCAACGCACCGCCGATGCCGGGTTCCTTCTGCCACACACCCGACCGCAGGTCTCCCCAGCCACTGTAGTGGGTGCGGGCGCAGACGGGTGTACCGATCGCACCTGCGGCGATCAGTCGCTTTGCCTCCACGACCTGCGGGAACAGGCGGCGGCGATAGGCGACGGCCAGTTTCACTCCCGCCTGATCACAGGCGTCAATCATCTCCCGGCACTCGCCCCGATCGCGCGCCATGGGCTTCTCGCACAACACGTGTTTGCCCGCTTTGGCAGCAGCCACCGTATAGTCGCGATGTGTATCGGTTGGCGTCGAGACAATCACGGCTTCGACATCAGGATCGTCGATCAACGCCTGCGTGTCGCTGTAGGCACGACAGTCACCGAAATCCGCAGCGAAACTCTCAGCGGCGGCCAGATCACGACGACTAACGGCGACAAGCTCTGTCTGGTCTGAGTTGAGCAGACTGGGCGCGAAGGAACTGCGCGCAATCGATCCACAACCAATGATGCCAAATTTCATTACAATGCCTCGTTTCCTGGAATCCATTCACTACGTGACCTAGGTTGCCCGGATGCATCTACAACCCATCAAGGAGCCTGCTGTGCCCAAATCAATTCTGATGCTGCGTCATTCTGCTGGGTATGAACACAGTTACCTGCCCGATGCAGAGGTCGCCCTCAAGGCGATCGGGCAAGCCGAAGGCTGGAAGGTTACGACGACTCACCAGTTGCAGAAAGTCACAGCCCAAACCCTGGCTGAAACAGATCTTCTCATCTTCGCCACGACGGGGAATCTGGCCTTCGAGCCGGACCAAAAAGAGGCCATCATCTCCTACGTCGAAGCTGGCGGTTCATTCTTCGGCATTCATAATGCCACAGACACAGGTTATGACTGGCCGGAGTACGGGCAGATGATTGGCGGCTACTTCGAAGGACATCCATGGCATCAGCGCGTGGGCGTGATCGTCGAAGACCAGCAGCACCCGGCGACGCGCATGTTAGGGGAGCGCTTTGTGGTGGTGGATGAGATCTACACGTTCAAAGAATGGGATCGGCAATGAACCCATGTTCTGATGCGCATCGACAATGACACCGTGGATACAAGCAAGGCCCATCGCGACGACGCAGACTACGCCATGGGCTGGTGCCATGATTTTGGCCAGGGGCGGGTGATCTATTCCGCTCTGGGGCATCCCGACGACCTGTGGTCACAGCCCTGGTTTCGCCAACACATTCGCGGCTGCATGTGCTGGGCCCTGCGGCAGGAGGACTGACACAGCCGCTTGGGGCGGCAGCGCCGCATCAGTTCAATGCGTCTGTCAGGGCCTGCGCCATTTGATCCATGACATAGGGCTTACGCACAACCCCGCGGAAGCCGTGTTCCTCGAAACGAGCCATGACCGGATCGTTCGAATACCCACTCGAGACCACTGCACGCACATTCGGATCTATTTCCTGCAATGCCCTGAGTGTCTGCGCACCCCCCATCCCTCCAGGTGCCGTGAGATCGAGGACGACGACGTCGGAGGGATCGCTTTTGATCGCCTCTTGATATAGCTGTACCGCCTCATCGCCAGACTGGGCAAAGGCCCGTTCGGTAGCCGAGACGACCCAGCATCGTCTCCAGCAGAATGCAGATTTGTTCCTCGTCATCCATCACCAGAACGCGCCCTTGGCCGGCGGCCGGTATCTTGGCAACGACTTGACGAGGCTCGGGGGCAGCCTGCAATACGATGGGCAATTGCAGTGTGAAGGTGGTGCCTTCTCCGAAGACGGAGTCGACGGATAGATGGCCCCCGTGTTGGTCGATGATGGCATAGGCTGTGGCCAAGCCGAGGCCACTGCCCTTTTCCTTGGTCGTGAAGTAGGGCTCGAAAATCCACTCTACAACTTCTGCCGGCATGCCCCTGCCGACGTCGCGAATATCGATGCGCACATAGCCATCATCACCCGTTTCTACTGCCTTGGTGCCTGAGACGGAGGTTGCCGGTGAGTTGACCGCGGTGATCCACAGTTTTCCGCCTTCCTCCATCGCCTGATCGGCGTTGATGACCAGATTTTGCACAACCTGAGCCAACTGGCCCGGATCGCCATGGACGCCATGAAGATCGGCTGGCAGGTCAAAGGTTGCTGCTTCCTCAAGCAACTCACCCATGTCGACGTATTGCCGCACCGGTACTCCACCACGGGAGAATGTTAGCAATTGCTGCGTGAGTCTCGCCGCCTTCTCAGCCTGCTTGATCAGATAGAGGAGAGAGTCTGACCCACTCGCTTCAAGCGCTGCCAAGGACAGGTGCCCTGTGATGGCCGTCAGAATGTTGTTGAAGTCATGGGCGATTCCACCGGCCAAAACACCGAGGGATTCGAGTTTTTTAGCGCGCGCAAGTTCCTGTTCGGTCTTGCGTTGAACTGTCACGTCCAGGAAGACCAGAACGGCACCAACGATTTTCCCTTCCTGATCTCGAATCGGTGCACTGCTGTCAGCCAATAGTCGTTCGGATCCATCCCGGGACAGTAGCAACACGTGTTCTCCTGGCGCGACCAGGTGCCCTTCTTCCAAAACCCGCTGCAACGGACTTGAGCATGGCTGTCTCGTCGTCGCATCGACGATGCGAAAGACCTCCTCGAGTGGTTCCCCCTGGGCTTCTTCTTGTGACCAGCCCGTGAGAGCCTCCGCTGCCTCGTTGAGTAACTCGACGTGACCTTCGGCGTCCGTGGAGATGACTCCGTCGCCAATGCTGCGCAGGGTCACCATCAGGTGTTCGCGCTGTGCTGCCAGGCAAGCCAGATCGTCGGTTCGACGAAATGCGTCAGAGAGAGCCGTCGCCAATTCGGAAACAAGAGCAATATCCTCATCGGAAAATGCGTGGGGTCGAAGACTGTTGACGGCGACAATGCCGTGAGAGAATGGCACGTCCAGAACGGCCCGAATGCGCATGCCATAGTTGGTCTGGATGGTCTCGCATTCATCATAAGGATCCTCTTGTTCCAGATCCGCGCGGTAAACGGGTTCGCCCCCAGTCCAAAATTGCAACAGGATCTGATCGGCCCGCACTTGCGGCATCACCGCCCGGTTCGCGGTCGTCTGTTCATACACACGGAAGTGATCGAAAGTGACACCAAGGCTGCGCCGACTCGTACGAGCCAGATCGATAAGTTTCTCGATTTCACGACCCGTCTGCATGCGCCACACCTCTTCGCGCAATCGTTCCATGACCTGCCGTCGACGCTCGCGACGCTTGCGATCGCCGATGTCGCGCGCCACGACGCAAGATGTTTCGCGATTGCCATATTGGATCAAACGTAAGACTGACATCGACATCGATGAGATGGCCATCACGATGTCGGAAGCGGCGTTCCCCAAGCATCGTGCTCCTTTCCTTCAGGAGCCTGGCTTCGTTCGCGTCGATACTGGCCTTGTCGTGGGCTACGACGTCGTAGATCGACACCCCCTCGCTCTGCCGCAGCGCCTCGATCGCGCTGAGGCGGTCAAAGGCTGCCGACAGAGCTTGTCCCATCTCCGTCAGGATATCTACATCCGTCTCGCTGAAGGCATTGGGCCGAGGACTGTTGACGGCCAGTGTGCCCTGGGCGAATGGGACGTCGATGACACTGCGAACGGGACGCTGAAATAGTCCCTCGATCTGCGACGCCTCTCTATGTTCGTCTTTTGTCGCCAGATCTGCAGGATGATTTTTGATCCCTCGCCGTGGCCGGCGGGACGCCAAGTGCCCTCTGCAGTCATGCTGTGGAACCGCACCACAGGTGGATCCACACTGTCGTCCACGAGATTGACACCACAGTCATCCATAGGAACACCCAGGCTGCGCAGACCATCCTGCACAGCGACCATGACGGCCTGCGTATCGTGGGCATCGCGCATTCGCAGGATCTCATCTCGCAAACGATGCAAGAGCAGTTGCCGCCGCTGCTGCAGTACTGCTTTTGTCACATCCTCCCGCAGAATCACGGCACCAGCGAGGTTGCCATCGCTGTCGCGCACGACCTGGCCACGTATGTCACCCCAGATCAGATGGCCATCTTCAACACGTCCCTCCCAACGCAGGTGCTGCTGGCCCTTACCCTCCAGCAGATCGTTGACGAAGACGACGAACTGATGCTGCTCTTCGAAGACACCCGAGAAATCGGTGACATGGTGGCCGATGCGGTCTTGTTTGCGCAGATCACGACCCATCCCTCTCGCCCATTCGAGGAATGCCTCGTTGACGTCGACGATCCTGCCCTGCATATCGATGAGCGTTGCCGGCATGGGGATGGAGGAGAAGACGCTGTGGTAGTCCATATCAGTCCTCCGGGAACTGTTGGGTCCCAGACCAATGAAACACCGGGTCGTAACCGAATGCGGCTCGAGCACGCGCACAGGACATGGGCGAGACGTGTCCGGAGACCGTGGTGTGCACCTGCACCTGCACCTGCACCTGCACCTGCACCTGGGGAAGAAATCGGGTGATTAACTCTTGGGTTGGATCACGACGACAACATGGGGAAACGTGTTGTGGTAGACGCCGGCAGGAGCATCTGACTCAAAGGCCTGGC
>Ga0115002_10000927_pt1 | contig 41244 bp, 34 predicted proteins | sample ArcticOcean_MG_C_8_FD_89576 | JGI IMG/M metagenome (GOLD analysis project Ga0115002, IMG submission 89576) | Marine microbial communities from western Arctic Ocean - ArcticOcean_MG_CB11_86 | ecosystem: Environmental > Aquatic > Marine > Oceanic | place: Arctic Ocean: Canada Basin | collected... | reverse complement strand
GGGAAAGACTCATGGGCAAGCGAGGGCGATAGCGTGTAATTAAGAGCCAACCTGAGCGAATTTTGCCTATTTATAATAATTGGCGATCGGCATAATTGCGATCGGTAGGTGTTCCGTGTAATGGTGCCGAAAAAGAAAGGGTGTTTATGATAACTACACTCGGCCCGGGCAGCAGGAGCTCAACTTCGAGCGAGACCCCTACTTGTTGGGCGCAGTCATCTTGGTGACCCGGCCAATGGCCGTGTCGCCCGCATACAGGTTGTCATCTTTGTCCATGGCAAAGTAGCTGGCCTCGTAGAACTGGCCGGTCCCTCTACCACCGGGTCCCCTTCCAACGGGTCCGTTTCCAACCGCACCGAGCACCTTGCCATTCCGGTCCAGCTTCAAGAACTGGCCATCCGTACCACTCGCCATCCATGGCTGACCGTGCGAATCAAAATAGAGGGCGCACGGTAGGTTTCTCATCTGCAGCGTTTTCAGGAACTGCCCTTCGCCAGAATACACGACGATCCGATAGTCCTCGCGGTCGCCGATCCAGACGTCGCCGTTCGTGGGGTCGACGGCCAGCCCATGGGCCGAGTAGAACTTTCCTTGTCCGATCTCGGTGCCATACCACTGATTGATGAAATTGCCGTCCTTGTCGAGGTGGAGGATCCGCGCCGCACCGATGTTGTTGGCCGGGTCGTCCGAGTCGGTGTCATTGGGACTCTCGTTCCCATGCCCCTGGCCGATATAGACATCGCCGTTCGCGGCGAAGACGACCATGAGCGGCTGCCAGAGCAGCCGCTGCCCTTCGGCCTCATTCCAATCCCCGCGGCGCCCGCTCTCGCCAATCGTCAGGAGCAGCTTGCCTTCGGGGCTGAGCTTCATCACGGTGGCGCCATTCGTGGCGGTGATCCAGAGATTGTCCTCCGCATCGACGGCCATGCCGTGCGCTTTGTCCTGGTAGCCGATCACGTCCGGGTCGACCTCCAGGATGAGGTTGTGATTCGGATCGAACTTGAAGAGCTGCGGGCTGCCGGCCTCGGCGCGCTGAAAGACCCACAGGTTGTCGTGCGAATCGAGGGCCACTGCCGGGGCACCACCAGGACCGGGAGGCAACTCATAAGGATACGTGAATGTGTACCCCAGCGTTTGTTCCCACTGCACCCGTTGCAGTTCCTGCCGCCGGGGGCCAAGTCGATTGTCGCAGATTGGCGAGTGACTGCATCGCGGCGTCCCGACGGCAGCCGCACCGGTATCGGTGCCTTCACTGCGAGGGGCTGTCGTAACGTTTCCAGCCGGAGGAGCGGTTGTTCGTCCACCTGGGTCAGGAAGCGGTCCCTGCAGAAACCACGCGGGGGACCCGTCGACAGCCGGACCCTCCGTCGGCGGCTGCGTCTGAGAGAATGCCGACGTTCCGGCAAGAATCAGACCGAGAGCGACGGCGGCAACTCCAGCGAAACTACGTCTCTGCATCTCAACCTCCGGCATTTCTGTGGTTACTGCTAATGGTATTGTCGGGTTGAGGCCTAGACTATCAGAGTTGTTGATAAATAGGTACACGCGGTGCGGCTCTCAATTGACATAGCTTTTGTTGGTACTGACGACGTACACGAAGAAGTTGATATCAGCTCGGAAGAAGCTCTGATCTCTCTCTATGGAATTCGTATCCCGGTGGTTAAAAGCAAGGCCTTGGGAGTGGAAATAGGCTGGCCTTTTACGAAGGATGATCTATGCAGTCTCTGATTAACCCAGTAGGCACTTAAAACTGCAGCTTAAAAAGCAAAGCAGCGTTGCTCGCAGTGGCTGCCGCCAACAGTGTTTGACTTCGGCCCGTGTGCTCGGCAACGCAGCGTAAGACCTCGGTTAGGTGCTTTGGCTCATTGCGGCGCGTCTTCGGTTTCGGCTGCAGCGTCTTCGGCAGCAGGTAAGGGGCGTCAGTTTCAATAAGCAGTCGATCCTCAGGTATTTGAGCAACCAGGCGTTGCAATAATTTCCCCCGCTTCTCGTCGCAGATCCAGGCGGTGATACCGATGTACATGTCCAGATCCAGATAGTCTTCCAACGCAGACTCGGAATCGGTAAAACAATGCACTACTCCCCCAGTTATTTCTGCACGGTATTTTTTCAGCAGTTTAAAAAACTCAGCGTGCGCGTCTCTTTGATGTAAGAACAGCGGTTTTTCAAGTTCGATTGCCAGCTGCAGGTGGCGTTCGTAGCTCTCTATTTGGGCCGCCGGGGGAGAATAGTTGCGATTAAAATCGAGGCCTGTTTCGCCCACAGCAACTACCTGCGCCCGTCTGGCCAGCCGAGCTATCTGCTGAAAAGTCTGATCTGAGCATGCCGCAGCAACATGAGGGTGCAAGCCGGCGGTACTACTAAAAAAGGAGTTTTTGCTACTCGCCAGTTCGCAAGCAGCCTGACTGGATTCGAGGTCGGTCCCGGTGATAATGATGTGAGCCAGGCCTGCTGCCTCAGCGTCGGCTATGACTTTTTCAAGGTCGTGGCTAAACGCTTGGTGGGTCAGGTTGGCGCCTATATCAACAAGCTTCATGGATTTACACGTTTCCTATGCTATGCGGGCGGTTGAGTCTAGCCCAAGCCCCCTGGTAGTGCCACAGTACTCCGAGCCCGGCGTAAGCCGGGTCGAGTGCTGAGATGATATGGTGGCGCGCTAGAAATTAATGGGCTAATACCGGATAATGACCGCCTTCGTTGGCCCTCAGTTCTGGAATTCAAATTGGACGCAAAACTAAATAAGCAGCCGCTTGATTGGGCCGCCCTCGGGTTTCAGTACCACCGTACTGACTTTCGATTTCGCGCAGAGCATGTCAATGGCAGTTGGAGTCGGGGTGAGTTGATCGAAAGCGAGATCATTCAGACCCACGAGGGCGCTCCTGCCTTGCACTATGCTCAGCAGTGTTTCGAGGGCATGAAGGCACAGACAACCGCCGATGGACGCATTCTGTTATTTCGACCTGCCCTCAACAGTGATCGTATGAACAGGGCTGCTGCCAGGCTGTTAATGCCGGAAGTGCCCCAGCAGATGTTTATTGCAGCGGTCGAGGAGACTGTGCGTGCCAACTTCTCCTGGATTCCACCCTACGGCTCCAGCGCTTCGCTGTATATCCGCCCCATGCTAATTGGTGTTGGCGAGAACCTCGGCTTGCGACGGGCACAGCGATACGAATTCAGGGTCTTTGTTTCACCTGTTGGACCGTATTTTAAAAGTGAAGGACTGGCGGTAATTTCCCTGGCGGTGTCGGAGATCGACCGCGCGGCTCCAAATGGGACCGGTAGTTTTAAGGTCGGAGCAAATTATGCGGGTGGCTTAATGGCGACGAGGAAAGCCCAGGAGAAGGGGGCAGATGAAGCGCTCTACCTGGATTCTGCCGAAGGCCGCTACATAGATGAAGCCGGTTCGGCAAATATTGTCATCGTCATGAAGGACGGCTCCTTGGTGACGCCTAAATCCAAAGCAATTCTGCCTAGTATTACCAGGAAATCCATTATGGTGATTGCCCGGGAGCAACTTAAACTCAGCACCATAGCCAGACCCATTGATTTGCGGGCGGAGTTGCCTCAGTTTGAGGAATGTGCGGCCTGCGGCACGGCGGCGGTGCTGGCTCCAGTTGGGCGTATCCTGGTGGACTCGCAGTGGCATGCTATTTATAAAGACGGCCAGTCCGCGGGTCCCGTGATGCAGGAGTTGTATGATCGTCTGGTGGGAATTCAGATTGGTGAACTCAGCGATGAATTCTCCTGGTGCCACGAAGTGGAAATATAGCGATCAGAGGACGGTCACTACACTGACCACCACTACATGGCTTCTGCGATTACGGAACAGCAGCGTATTCGTAACAGTTGTATTAGATTTAGCGCCTTTACAAGCTATTGCAATTAAGATGCCCTAACTGGCACTATTTTTCGTTTTTGAACTTTGCCCTGGCGTCAGGTGAGTTCGAAATCTGTTTTTCTGGCATATTCTGCGAAAAATATTTTCAGTAGAAAACTTGACCCGCCCCCAACTTCACCTTATATATGTGCGCTGCTCGCATGAGCAGACGTCCACTCTTTGATAAATATGCAGGAAGAAATGCCAAAATCTCTAGTAATAGTTGAGTCACCAGCCAAGGCAAGGACTATTAACAAGTATCTGGGACCAGAATTCGTGGTCAAATCCAGTGTCGGTCATATTCGTGATCTACCTACCAGCGGTAGCGGCAAGCCGGTTGACCCCGAGGCGCGAGCGGCGGCGGCAGCCAAGACTCGAAAAATGGCCCCAGCGGCCAAGGCTGTCTACAAAAAGAAGAAAGCCAAGCAGCAACTTGTGACTCGAATGGGGATAGACCCAGAACAGGATTGGCAGGCAAACTATCAGATTTTACCGGGCAAGGAAAAAGTAGTTGCCGATCTTAAGAAGTTGGCAAAAAATGCTGAGAACATCTATCTGGCCACTGACCTTGACCGCGAAGGAGAGGCAATAGCCTGGCATTTAAAAAAGTCGATAGGTGGCGACCCAAGCCGGTACAAGCGCGTTGTCTTCAACGAAATCACCAAGCGGGCTATAACCGATGCATTTTCGGAACCCGGTGAGTTGGACATGCGCTATGTCGAAGCGCAACAGGCGCGGCGGTTTCTCGACAGGGTCGTAGGATTTATGGTTTCACCCCTGCTTTGGGCCAAGGTCGCCCGAGGCTTGTCGGCCGGGCGCGTGCAATCGGTAGCAGTGCGCCTGGTAGTAGAACGGGAACAACAGATTCGGGTGTTTATTCCGGACGAGTACTGGGAAGTGTATGCCGATCTGCAGAACGATACGAAAGCGAAGTTGCGTTGTCAGGTGGTTAAGCAGTCGGGCAATAACTTTCGACCCAACAACAAGGCAACTACAGATGCCGCGCTGAAAACCCTTGGCGAGGCGCAATACAAGGTACTTAAACGCGAAGACCGGCCGACATCGTCCAAGGCCAAGCCACCGCTGATTACTTCTACGCTGCAACAAGCCGCCAGTACGCGACTTGGTTTCGGCGTCAAGAAAACCATGTTAATGGCGCAGCGCCTGTATGAAGCTGGCTATATCACCTATATGCGCACGGACTCCACTCACCTCAGCGACGATTCTGTCGCTATGTGCCGGGATTTCATCGAGAAGAGCTTCGGCGCCGAGTATTTGCCTGAAAACCCTGCGCGCTACAGCTCCAAGGAAGGCGCTCAGGAAGCACACGAGGCGATTCGGCCTAGTGATGTGCGAGTCAAGACTGAGCAGCTTAACGCCATGAAAACGGATGCAGTTCGTCTCTACAGCTTAATCTGGCAGTATTTTGTCGCCTGCCAAATGCCACCTGCTCGCTATCTAAGCAGCAGTATCACTATAGAGGCGGCAGAGTTTGAATTGCGGATTAAGGGTCGCATTATGCAGTTCGATGGCTATTTGCGCGCTATGCCCTCGAAAGACGAGGACGTGGTATTGCCAGATGTTAAAGTTGGCAACCTACTGGAATTGCTACAGCTCGATCCTTCTCAAAATTTTACTAAACCACCGCCACGTTACACCGAAGCCAGTCTGGTGAAGGAACTAGAGAAGCGGGGCATCGGCAGGCCGTCTACTTACGCCTCCATCATTTCGACGATTCAGGACCGGGGCTATGTCAGGGTTGAAAACAAACGTTTCTATGCCTTGAAAATGGGCGATATCGTTGCCGAGCGCCTGGTAGAAAGCTTTTCGGAGTTGATGGACTACGATTTTACCGCAAAAATGGAAGAATCACTGGATGAGGTCGCCGCCGGTGATAAGAACTGGAAACATTTGCTCAATGATTTCTATGCCGGCTTTACCAGTCAGCTCGCCAGGGCGGAAGCTGAAGACGATGGCATGCGCACGAATAATCCCACCGATACAGACATCGCTTGCCCTAAGTGCGGCCGCAACATGCAGATCAGAACAGCGTCTACCGGAGTATTCCTGGGTTGTTCAGGGTATTCCTTGCCGCAGAAGGAGAAATGCAAGAGGACCCTCAATCTGACCCCTGGCGACGAGGCTATTCGTACCGATACGCCGGAAGAGGCAGAAGCCCAGGAAAACATTCAGCTGAGGAAAAAGCATCGCTGTTCACTATGCAATACCGCTATGGATGCTTACCTGATAGATGAAAAGCGCAAACTTCACGTCTGTGGTAAAAATCCCGATTGCCCCGGCTATGAGGTCGAAAGCGGCGAGTTCAAGATTCGCGGTTACGATGGGGCTATCATCGAATGCGACAAGTGTGGCGCCGATATGCAGCTCAAGAGTGGCCGCTTCGGCAAGTACTTTGGCTGTAGTAGTGAAGACTGTAAAAATACGCGCAAACTTCTACGCAATGGTGAGGCCGCGCCGCCGAAGATGGACCCGGTCGATATGCCAGAGTTAATCTGCCTGACGGTGGATGATCATTATGTGTTGAGAGATGGCGCTTCTGGTTTGTTTCTGGCAGCCAGTAAATTTCCCAAGAATCGGGAAACCAGAGCGCCCCTGGTGGCAGAGATTCTGCCGCACAAGGATGAAATCGATCCGAAATACACATTCCTGTTCGAGGCCCCGACAGAGGATGATAAGGGCAACAAGACCCTGATTCGCTTCAGCAGGAAAACGAAAGAGCAGTATGTGCAGAGCGAAATCGACAAGAAAGCCACTGGATGGAAGGCTTTCTATCAGAATGGCAGTTGGCGGATGACCAGGCCGGCAAAGAAGGCGAAGAAAAAGTAAGGCTAGCAGTCACCAGGCCGACTCTTTAGGCCCCCTGAGCGCTAATCGAGCAATTCAGGGGCGCCCTAAATACCGCGCCTGATGACGCCTACACTGATACCTTCGATGCTAAAATTGCTGCTACGGAGATCTACTTCTATGGGGGGGAAATCCTCATTCTCAGCGACAAGGTTCAGGTAATTTTTACTTCTCCCTTTTGCCAGTCTCTTCACGGTAACTTCATCATCAATCCTGGCAACCACGATATCACCGTTTTTGGCTTGATTCGTTTTGTGTACCGCCAGCAGATCGTCCTCGTAAATACCGATATTCACCATGCTGGTGCCTTTTACTGTCAGTAGATAATCGGCTGAGGGCGAGAACATATCTGCAGGTATATCGCAGTAGTCGGCAATAGACTCCTCAGCCAGCAGTGGGCTTCCTGCCGCAACCTGGCCGATGATGGGCAAGCCCAACTGCTCGTTGATAGGCAAGCGCAGGCCCCGCGAAGTGCCTGGAAACATTTCTATAGCACCTTTCCTGGCCAGTGCCCGCAAATGTTCTTCCGCCGCATTGGTGGATTTAAACCCCATTTTCTGGGCGATATCAGAGCGGGTGGGGGGATAGCCGGTTTCCGCCAGATAGTCCTTAATAAATTGAAGAATCTCTTCCTGGCGAGATGTTAACTTGTGCATCAGAATACCCTCAGCAAATAATACTGTAATTATATACAGTTATCTGATGATCACAAGAGAACTTTAGCGGCCAAACAAAGGCCGCAGGGGACCGGTGGCTGGCAGGCATCAGGCAGGCAGTGACAGGCGCCGACAGGCAACCAGGAGTACTCGCTGCCGGTGTGCAAGAAAAACAAGAACTGGAAGGCTTAGAGGACCTGGAAGTCGTCTCCGAGGTCGAGTGAGTGGGGTTCTAATTCGGCAAGCGCACCGGAGAAGTTTTCAGGAATGATGGTTTGATCGGAATAGGCCCGATCTTCAGTATTCAGTTCGAAGGGGCTGCGCCAGTCTTCAGGGGGTTCGGCTGCGGTGAGGTAGAGTTGTTTCCAGGTATTGGTGTCGTATTCGCCCAGTTCACCATCGACCATTTGGTATTCAATGGTGCCACTGTCTTCATCCACTGCTACGACTCTAAACAGCTGGCCACTGACCAGGTCTTGATACCATGCTGTAATTTCGGGAATTAAATCGTTCATTGCCCTGTCTCCAGGCTAAAAAAGTAGTAATTGCTTAGGCATAGCTCCTGTGCTGTTTTAAATATCCACATCGATCACTTGTCGATCAGTCACTATAGTGACTTTTAACATTAAAAAGAAAGCACTATTTTTGCCGCAGGCTGCGCTACTTTATTCTTCAAATTAACACTATGATCTAAATAATTGACCTCCCTCGGAAACTAAATTTTGTCCGTAGAAAAGTTATTTGCAATAATCCCGATAATTTCCCGCTAGAGAGTAACTTCTGACAGCCATGAATCACTCCAGTAACGCTGCCGGCGTCTTAATGTTGGATATAGAGGGGACGGTTCTGACTGCGTTAGAACAGGAACTATTACGCCGTCCCGCCGTTGGGGGGGTAATCCTGTTTAGTAGAAATTATACATCCCCCAAGCAACTGCAGGATCTGGTGGCGTGTATCCGTGATCACAATGAAAACCTACTCATTGCCGTCGATCAGGAGGGTGGCAGGGTGCAGCGATTTCGTAATGGCTTTCTGAAGTTGCCGTCACTGCACAGCTTGGGCATGCTGGCGCAGGAGGATCCGCAGCGTGGTAGGCTCACGGCCCGGGCTTGTGGTTGGGCCATGGCTGCGGAGTTGCTGCAGTACGGCATTGATTTCAGTTTTGCGCCGGTACTCGATTTATACAACGCCAACAGTCGCGTCATCGCGGACCGGGCTTTCTCTGCAGATGCAGACACGGTGATTGCCCTGGCGCGAGCTTATATAGCGGGCATGAATGCGGCAGGCATGGTGGCCACCGGCAAACACTTTCCTGGTCACGGCAGTGTCGTCGCCGACTCTCATACTGAATTCCCAGTGGATCCACGCGAGTGGGAGCAGTTGACGAGCACAGACCTTAAGACCTTCGCGGGCTGTATCGATGTGCTTGGCGGTATCATGCCTGCCCATGTAATCTATCCGGCCATAGACAGTGTGTGTGCCGGCTATTCAGAAATCTGGATTAAGGATAAATTACGTGGGGCACTGGGCTTTGCTGGCGTTATCTTTAGTGATGACTTGACGATGGCAGCCGCCCTCAGCGCCGGTAAGGTAGAGGCGCGAGCACAACTGGCCCTTAAGGCCGGTTGTGACATGATACTGGTGTGCAATGATCAGAATTCTGCTATGGCGGTGGCGGATTGGCTCGATAGTAGTAATACTCCGGGCAATGAGAATCTGCGCAGCATGCGTGGTAGCTGTGAAGTGAAAGACCTGTATGCAAGCGAGCAATGGCTCGAGGCTACGGAATTGATTACGACCTTGATGACAAGTGGAGAATAGTTGAGCTGATGGAAGATTTACTGGCAGGCATAAGCGAATTTGGTTGGGGCGTAGAAGTCTTCGTCGCGGTTTTCCTCACCCTGGTTTCGCGTTATTTCGCCATGCGGATTCTGAAGCTTGTTGAGGTTCGAGCGAACAAGACCAATAACGTTTGGGACGATGCCTTGCTGGAAGCGAGCAAGTCACCGCTGAGCTGGTTTATCCTCATTATGGGCCTGTTATGGGCTATTGAAATCAGCGATGGCTATGTGAGTTCCCAGCTGTTCTCCCCGAACAATCTCGAATTGGCACGGGAGCTTACGCTCATTTGTCTGTTTATTTTATTCCTGGTTCGATTCACGACGCTGACCGAAAAGGCCATGGTGGAACGAATTCGCTCGCAGCAGGAGTCTGCACCAGACCAGTCTAGAATTGATTCTACCACTCTCAGCGCACTCGCGAAGTTGCTGCGCCTGGCGATTATCATTTCCGGAGTTCTCGTTGCATTACCGACGATAGGAATAGAGATAACGGCGCTGCTGGCCTTCGGTGGAGTTGGTGGCATCGCTATTGGCTTTGCGGCTCAGGATTTGCTGTCCAATTTTTTTGGCGGGCTTATGATTTATATGGACAGGCCCTTTGCTATAGGGGACTGGATCAGATCTCCGGATAGGGAAATCGAAGGCACCGTGGAGAGTATCGGTTGGCGGCTAACGGTGGTGCGTACCTTCGATAAGCGTCCGCTCTACATTCCAAATTCGGTGTTTAACACTCTGGCGCTGGAAAACCCGTCGCGGATGAGCAATCGACGGATAAAAGAAACCATTGGACTGCGTTATGAGGATGCGTCGAAGATGGGCGCGATAGTGGCCGATGTAAAAGCCATGCTACAGCAGCATGAGGAAATCGATAGCAGTCAGACTCTGATTGTTAATTTGAATAGTTACGCCGCGTCTTCCCTGGATTTCTTTATCTACACCTTCACCAAGACCACCAACTGGATTCGATTTCATGAGATTAAACAGGACGTGATGTTGAAGATTATTGAAATTGTACATTCCCACGATGCTGATTTTGCTTTCCCAACTACTACGCTGGATGGAATTAGTGTGCTCCAACCAGAGCCCGGTGCAAACTCCTGATGGTGCTGCCCCATGACTGTTTCGCCGCATCTGTAAACAGGTGAGCAATTGACCTCGGCAGAAGTTACCGATCTGAGGCGCCGAGCCCGCTGCCTGTACAGCGCAGCAGAAGTGGAGGTAGCCCTGGATCGAATGGCGGCAGCTATCGAGCAGAAAATTGGTGACAGCAACCCCATTCTTCTCTGCGTTATGAATGGTGGTTTGATTACCAGCGGTAAGCTAGCGACCCGGCTTGATTTTCCTTTGCAGCTGGATTACCTGCACGCGACGCGTTATCGGCAGCAGACCGGTGGCGCCGATCTGCACTGGGAAGCGTATCCAAAACTTGACCTGAAAGAGCGGACAGTACTCGTCGTTGACGATATTTTAGACGAAGGGGCGACACTGGAGCGAATACTCGCCTACTGTCGCGCTGAGGGCGCCGAGGCAGTTTATGCTGCGGTGTTGATCAACAAAACGCCGGCGCGAAAACTTTCTCCAGTGACGGCAGATTTTATCGGCCTGGAAATAGGCGATGAGTATGTCTTCGGTTACGGCATGGACTACAAAGGCTACCTGCGTAATGCAGCGGGTATCTTTGCGATAGATAAGCAAGATATGTAGCAGCGCGTCTGGAGTCTGTTGGCGAGACTTTTAATCCGTTTATTCCAATTCCACCAGTTTTGATATGCTGGTCAAGTACAGAGCCGTCTTCACGGGGATGGACTCCATGGCGGCAAATAATTTTCGGTAGTGTAGCAACTGCAGCGAGTGCAGCTGGATTTGGGAGCTTATAAAATCCTGCTCACTTTGTTGTGGATCGCGGGCGGCGGATTTGTAATCAATTATCCAGCGTGTTCCTTCACTGTCAATGAAGCTACGGTCGACAGCAAAATTTCGTAATAGTCCATTTTCATAACTGCTCAGGCGTAATTCGGCTGCACTGTCTTGCAGTGTGCTGTCGAAGATGCCGTTGCATTCGGCCTCCAGGCTGCTGCCAACGGAGTCTGCTATAAACTCTACCGCCTTTTCCAGTTCCCTGTTGTCCTGGACAATGTTGCGTAACTGTAGCCGCCAGTAGTTGCGTAGGCGAGAGAGAGAAGTGGGCCCGAGGCTCTCAGTCCCGAATTTAACATTGGCTTCCAGGCAGCGATGGATCAGGGTTCCGGTCAGAGTAGTTAGAAGCCTGTTTCCAGGGGTGTCAACAGTGCGCTCAGCTGCATCGAATTCAAGCCTGATGGCGTCCATGTCGGCAGCTTGTTCAGTAATTATTTTCGATTCTTGATTACTGAGGGACAAGGCCTGAGTATATCGCCTGATCGGTGTTATTTCGGGGTAGGCAGGCGCCGTACTCGGTAGTTGCGCATTTTCAACTGTGGTGGCGGGGTGCAAATCCAGCTCGGTAAGCCCCTGTGGTTCATGCTGTAGCTCTCGCCAGATATGTGACAGCAGGCTGTCAGAACGCGGGCATACAGCGCCCTTGCTGTTGCGCGGTAAACTGCCAAACAAGCTAACGGATTTGCGGGCACGGGTAATAGCAATATAGAGCAGACGCGTGTCTTCCAGTTTATTCTTGCGCTGTTGTTCATGCTGCAATAATTTGTAGAGCAGGCCTTCGTCTGATCCGGATTCCGATAGAGCGGCGATAAAAAGTCGTGCCTGGCCATGTTGGTTAAGTCGCTCATGCCATTGCAACAAGGGTTTGCTGTCGCTAACGCCTTTGTTGGCGAGCCCAGGTAACAGCACGTGATCAAATTCCAGACCTTTGGCCTTGTGCATGGTAAGGAGGTGGATGGTATTGTCGTCGCCGGCTGCGCCGGCAACGGGGATGAAGGCCGCCTGCACTTTGTCAGTAAAATCCGACATGGAGGCTAAACCGGCTCCAGCCTCGCTCTGTTCAAGCAGGTCGAAGAACTGGGCTATGCTTTCGATCTCAATAGCTGTCTCGGCGAGGCTGGGACCACGCAATAATTGCCACGCAGATTCGACCAAATCCCTGAGCCCTAGCCGCCGATGTGCTGCCAGAATATGCTGCATTACAGTGACAAAGACTTGCAGGTACTCTGCTGCCACGGCAGACAGCGCTGCGATGTCCTGCTGCTGTCGTAGCGCCCACCAGATAGTGTTGTCACCGGCGTGAGCGTGGATGGCATGGAGATCGCCAATAGTTAATCCACACCAGGGTGCACGCAGCATCGCCAGCCAGGCAACGCGGTCGCCCTGATTCACAATTGCCCGGGTTAGACTAAGCAGGTCTTCGATAACCGGCAGCGTCACCATGCGATCAATATCGGTAGATTGCCATTTAATGTTGGCTGCTCTCAGTTGCGGTATCAGCTGGCTAAGATGGGAGCGGTAACGCACCAGGATGGCAACCGATGCGTCCGCATCCTGCGCTTTCAAGGCAAGAATTTTCTCTACGACTCGCTGGGCTTCCAGCTTGCGACCAGCTATCGACTGCTCGCGCTCATGACAGATGAGCTCTGTCGTGATCCCAACACCCTCCAAAGCAGGGTGTACTGCGCTGGATTTAGTATAGGGGACGGCTCCCCTCGAACTGTTGGCCTGAGCGGGAAAGGCCGTGGAAAAAGCAGTATTCACCCAGGCGACAATATTTTCCTGCGACCTGAAATTCGCCTGCAGCGTGAGCGGCTGTAAATCGACGTTAGCCAGGCCGTGTTCTCTTACATTCAGATAGATGCCGACATTGGCGTTTCTGAATCCGTAGCAAGACTGCATGGCATCGCCGACCAAAAACACGCTGCGACCATCGTCAAGCTGCCAGCCGCTGGTAAGTTGTTGCAGAATATCCAATTGCAGTTGTGATGTGTCTTGAAATTCATCGACCAGTATATGTTGAATCTTGTGATCCAAGGCGAGGGCAAGGTCAGTCGGGTGGCCAGCCGAGCCGAGCGCGGATCTCGCGGCCGCACTGGTCTGGGAATAATCGATGACTCTGAATTTTCGAAAGGACAGCAATAGTTGGCCGCTTAAATACTCAAGCAGTCGTGTCAGTGCCGATAAAAATTCCCAGTGCCCGGCCTCATAGGCAGGATTGGGTAATTTTCGCAAATAGGCCAGTGCCTCCAGCAGGTCATCGTTGTCCCTGAATTCATCTCTAAGCGCACTGAGCTGAGCCTTTCTGGCTTTGCACAGGGCATCAAATTCCTTATCCTGGGCAGCACCGGCCGGGAAGCCGCTGCGCTTGTCTACCCGTTGGCGCCAGCCGCCGGATTGGGTAACAAGCAAATCCACCAGTAATCTCCAGTAGTCCAACTCGCTATAATCAGAGCCGGGCAAGCCCTGCAGTGACTGGAAGTTTGCTATGGCAAGATTTTCTTCTCTGGCAAGATTCGCCGCCATGAAATTAACTAATTCGACGAGTTCGGCCTCAAAACCTGCCAGCGCTCCGCGCACTTCGTGTATCGATTCGCTAATCAGCTCGTCGAGACATTCCTGCAAGTAAATCCTGGCGTCCGGAAAAGAGGCTTTGATGTTTAACACATGGCTCAGCCATTGCTCACGATTGTGCAACAGGCCACTGAGCAAGGTTTGCACTCTGGCAATATTGTTGTCGAGATAGCCCAGTAGAAATGCCATGTCTGCGGCGAGGACGCTGTCGTCCTCGAGTACTGCCAGGGTGTTACTAATGGCATCGGCGAAGCAGGGCTCAATATCTTCAGTGATGACTGGGTTTCCACCCAGGCTGGAAAGCACCGGCAATTGGCTGGCAAGATAGAAGCAAAAGCTATCGATGGTCTGCACCCGGAGCCGGGAAGGGTTGTCGAGGATATGCCAGTCCTGCTGCTGATCCTTTGCGAGCACGGACTGACAGATTTCAAAGCGCTTCCGCAATAGCGCTGAACACGTCTCAACTGCATCGGCATTGGTGTTCGCAGTCCAGTTCAACATGCTAAGAATGCGCTCGCGCATTTCTCCAGCAGCTTTCCTGGTAAAGGTAATGGCCAGCACTTCCTCGGGCTGGGTGCTAATGGCGAGTAGTTTAAGATAGCGCAGAGTCAGGAGCTCAGTCTTGCCAGAGCCGGCGGGAGCTTGCACGATGAAGGAGCCAGTGACGTCCAGAGCCGAGTCGCGATCGTCCTGGTCCGATAGGCGGCGAGCACTCACGACGTTTCACCGTTTATTTGCTGGCTGGCGGCGCGGCTTTCTATTTCCTGGACGCGACAGAGGGCTTTTAATTCACAGTAGCGACAGGTCGCACTAGCATTGACAGGTGAGACATTAGCCTTGCCAACGCTGAATTCTTCGGCAAATAATTCAATTTTTTCACGCCAGGAGTTGGTTAATTGATCCCACTCCAGAGCATCCTCGACATCCTGGCGGGCAGGCTTTAACTGGCTATGGAAACCGTCGGACGCGACGATGCCAGAATAGCCGACATTTTCGATATTAAGGTGGCCGATAGTAACGGCACTTATGGCTTCACCATAAGTCTGGGTTGCCACTACGTGGTAAAGCGGCAGTTGCAGATCTTCGGGTCTCGCTTCGTGCCAGCTCTGGTGGTTGGCGGCATACCTTCCAGTCTTGTAATCGATAAGGGCGAGAGAGCTATCCGCCAACCGATCGACCCGGTCAATTTTCAGATTCAGGCTAAGTCCCTCAAAACACCATTGCTGTGCCTGTTCCCGGCTGACAACTTCAAAATTTTCACGCTCACTCTCTAACGCCATAAAACGCAGGAGCAACTGCTGGATACGATCGTTTTCTATCGCTGCGAACTTGGGTGTCATGACCAGAGGAAATCTGGAGCGTAGCTCGGTAATAGCATGTGAGCTTGCCTGCGCGGCGAGGCGCTGGCGATCTGCGATCGACAGTGCCAGCAGTTCAGAATGGGACTGGATAGACGCAAATAGCCGCTCCAGCGCAACATGAATCGCGATTCCCCGCGCCATGCTATTGAGTCCCGCCTCGAATTCTGCAGCGTCGGTGGCGTTGAGTCTGTGGACTGCGAAGGCACGAAATGGGCAGCTCGACTGGTTGCTTATCAGGCGGCTGCCACCGCCGGGTTTTTCGCCAGGCTTGAGGGCAAAACTGCTGAGATCCTGAATCAGCTGAGTTGATTGACTACCCGTATTGTCAGTGCTTCTAACACTCGCTTTGCTCTGGCGCTGATCGTCAGCGCCGGGAAAATCCATAATAAAACTGCTGGGGCTGAGTTGCTGATCAGAATCCTGGCGGTGATAGCTCGCGTATAACGTTTGTGATACCGAGTCGCACAGAATCTCAAAGCTCTGCTGCGCCAGTAGATACTGTATTTCACTGTGACTACCAGGCATGCCTGCTTGCCGTTGTAACGGGTAGGGTAAAAAAGGTGACGGACTGGCAGTAGCCGGCCAGTGGCGGTCGTCAAACCCCAGTAGCCACAGGTGATCAAATTTGAGGCCCACAGCTTCGCTGACAGATAAAACCGAGATCTGGCAGCCTGGCTGAAACCGAAGGCTGCGACTCTGCTGCGTACACAGCGCGCGCATTCTGCTGACGGCGGTGGCGAAACTAATCTTCCCCACGCAGACGCCTGAGCGGGCGAATAACTCCAGGGCATCTCGCCACTGCGCCAAAGCCTCCAGCTCCGACCTGCTGTTGGCAGTTGCCTGCCAGCCAAAAATCTGCAGTAGGGAATCAATTTGCGGTGCCCAGTGGGCGGAGGATGCCAATCCTTTAAAGCTGCGTGCACGTACGCTCAGGCGCAGCAGTCCGGCACCGAGCAATGGGCAATGATAGGGCTTACCCTCAGTGTTTAATAGGCGCGATATTTCGGCCAGGTCGCACTGACTACTAAAATGCCGGCGCATGAAGCTCTCCATTTGCACGCGGGCTTGTCTTTCCTCGCTGTCGGCGGCAATAAATGGGGAGCGTAGTATTCGGCAAAACTCTTCACTGTCTTGTAGCCCACGGCCGAGGTTTAACAGCAGGAAGGCATCGTGAATAATCCCGGCATCAATTAATTTTTGACTAGACATCGAGCTGTTAAAAGACGCTGTGATCCGGGTCAGCTTCGGCGTGTAATCTTCAATTAATACCTGTTGCAGGACGCGTTCAAGCTGTGTGCGTTGGCGAGCATCCTGATTGCTAATAATGCCTATGTGGGTATCGGTAGCTTTTGTCTGCAGCGCCTTGGCCCACTGTACGCAGTATTGTATTTCTGCATTTTCATCTGCAAATTCGACCCGTCGCCGGGGCGCGGCAGATAGCTGTTGGTTTTGCTGCAGCATGTGTGTTTGGGTCATGTTTGCAAGCTTATCGAACAGCGTTTTATACAAGGGTGGGGGTTGGAAGAAAGCGACCAACACTATTGCCTCGTTGGCGTCTATCAGTCCCAGTCGATCTAATTCTGAGACCAGCATGTGGGTGCAGTCGACGAGGCTGATAAGTTTGTGTTCTTCGCAGTAGTTTTGGTACAGCTGGCGCCAATTCAAGAATGCCGCGATATCCGCAATGGCGGCAGAACGAAGCAACTCCTCTTCGCAATGGTCGTCGTTTAACCACTGTCTTAAACTGCGATAACTCTGCCCTACCACACGTGCAGTTTCGTCCGGGTTCAGCAGGGGCAGTGCTTTGAGTGAACTCTCAATGATCCCGGTCCAGATAAAGTGCTCGGCCGCCGCATCAATTAACTGATATTCGCAGCAGGGTGCAAGCGCGCGGTTAGCGGAGAGTTCCCACATATCCCGTATCCAGACGTCGATGGCATACACTCTTGGAGTGCGGAATACATCAGATCTGGATTGGGCAGCATGACTGGCTAAAATGGCGTCGCGGATGCTGTGGTTAGGCACCAGAATTAACGCGTCCTGATCGATCGCAGTGAGCAGGGGCTTGATGTCAAATCGTGTAATCGACATTGCTCTTGCTAGTTGGCGGCAGCATTGCTGATTGGGGCGGACCAACGCAGAAATTCCTGCTTATCCCCGCGAAACACAACTCGCTGCAGTTTCTTATCCAATTGGTAGCTGTACATGGGGTCATAGTAGTTCTGCAGCAGTGATTTAATCCAGAGTTTGTGAGCCAGAAACTCAGCATCATTGTCCTGGTTCGCCAGCGCGTCTTGCATCAGCGCTCGTATTGATTGGTAGTTTTCACTTCCCAATCTTTTCTGAATCCGCTCGAGGCTGGATAGTAGAAAACTTTCAAATACGACGCGGAAATCTTCGCCTGCATCCTGATTGAACTCCAGGTAATTAGAAAGAATATAATCGTTAAGAATAGTTTCTACCCTCGAATCTACAGACTCTTCAACCACCGCTATAGGTGCCACCAGCATCCTGGTATAAAGTGACGGAGGTATACCTACAGAGCCGATACCCCGGGCCTCGTCTTCAATAAATATTTTGGTTTTCGCCGCCGTGGATAAATTAAGAAATGCAGCGGCAAGATTGTTCTCGAAATTACTCTGAGAAGGTTGCGGTCTGGCTCTTCTGCCGAAAGCAGAACCGCGGTGATTCGCTATGCCTTCGAGATCTATGCTGTTTGCCAGGCCATTGAGAAGATGGGTTTTTCCCGATCCAGTCTTGCCGGCAATGAGTAAAAACTCTGTGTTCGCGCTGATGCTATCCAGTTTGTTGATCAGGAATCGTCGCAGGGCTTTATAGCCACCTTCGATGCGAGGCACAGAAACACCTTGCTGGCTTAACCACTGTTGTACGGTTTTCGACCTCAATCCTCCGCGGAAGCAATAGAGCAGGGCGGATGGCTGTTGCTCGAGATAGCGCTGCCAGCTTAAAAGCCGCTGCTGTTTAACTTCTGCGTTTACCAATGTGTTGCCGAGTTCGATGGCCGCTGCTCTACCCCGTTTGCGATACTGTGTGCCCGCTGCCTCGCGCTCCGCATCAGTGAGCAGAGGAAGATTGGTGGCGTGTTGAAAGGCGCCGCGCTGAAACTCGATGGGCGCACGCACATCCAGCAGTGGGGTGCTGTTTTTAAATATGTCGTCGAATGACTTCGCGGATACAGTATCAGGCATGAAGCAAAACGGGTGCTGGCTTTGGGTCAATTGTAAGGGTGATCAAGTGTAGCACCTGCTCCTCTGCGAACCCTAGTCGAACCGGGTGCGAGCAAGGGCTTGTTGTTTTTCTTGGATCAATCTGCAGCCCAGACTATGATGAGTTGAGAGCAGTCGCGATAGCGGAGCTTAGGACAAACTGTGAGTGCGAATAAAATCAAGGCAGCGAATATTGATCCGGTTGAGTTGGTCGCGCGCATCAAGACCAAGGGGCCGGCGCCAGTTCATCTTTGGGATCCGCCTTTTTGTGGCGATATGGATATGCGGATCGCTAAAGATGGGATCTGGTATCACCAGGATCGGCCGATTCGACGTCCGACCATGGTGCGTTTGTTTGCCTCCATTCTACGCCTGGACGATGATGGTGAGTACTACCTGGTCACACCGATAGAAAAAGTAAGAATTCAAGTCGAAGATTGTCCGTATGTAATCATAGCGATGGAGGTCGAGGGCGGTGGCTCATCTCAAAACCTGCAATTTGAAACCAATACCGGCGAAGTGTTTATTGCAGGCGCGGAACATGGAATCTGCATTGAAGTAGACGAGTTGACCGCCGAGCCTCACCCGTTCGTGCACGTACGCAGTGGATTGAATGGACTGATTAATCGGGCTGTGTTCTATCGCCTGGTGGAATTGGTGGAGTGCAAGCTTGGGGATGCAGGCAGTGAACAGGGGGTTTGGAGTGGTGGCGAGTTTTTCAAATTGGCAGGGCTTTAATAGCTTTGTCGGCTTCGCAGCAAGTTGCCCTGTCTGGTCAAAAACGTCATGATATGCCCCTTTTTTCTGGCGGCCGGCAGCCTCGGCCGCTGATTGAAATCTCTTTAGTCAAAGTATTCAGGAGAATCCATGAAGGTTCTTGTTGCAATAAAACGCGTCGTTGACGCAAATGTGAAGGTAAGGGTCAAATCCGATGGCACTGGCGTGGACTTGACCAACGCCAAAATGGCCATGAATCCCTTCTGTGAGATCGGCGTCGAAGCAGCGATCCGCATGAAAGAAGCCGGTGCTGTTGAAGAAGTAATCGCGGTTTCTATTGGGCCTAAGGCCTGTCAGGAACAGATACGTACCGCCCTCGCCCTGGGTTGCGATCGTGGTATTTTGGTTGCAACAGACGAGCAAGTCGAACCACTTGCGGTCGCCAAAATACTAAAGGCACTGACAGAGAAGGAAGATATTGGGCTGGTGATTTTGGGTAAGCAATCGATCGACACCGACAACAACCAGGTTGGACAAATGTTGGCCGCCTTGTGTAACTGGCCGCAGGGCACTTTCGCCTGCAAGGCTGAGTTAAGCGAGGATCAGATCGAAGTAACCCGCGAGATTGATGGCGGCGAACAAACCGTGCGGCTGAGCCTGCCGGCGGTGATAACGATAGACCTGAGACTTAACGAACCACGTTATGCTTCGTTGCCCAATATTATGAAGGCAAAGAAAAAGCCGATAGACACCGTGACTGCTGTCGAACTTGAAGTCGACATTGGATCCAGGTTGAAGACTCTCAGTGTGGATGCTCCGGCACAGCGCTCGGCTGGCATTATCGTGGAATCGGTAGCAGAGCTGGTGAACAAATTAAAGACAGAAGCAAAGGTCATTTAGGTAAGAATTATGTCAATACTTGTAATTGCGGAACACAATAACGAATCACTGAAGCCGGCAAGTCTAAATGTCATAGCCGCTGCTACGGCCATAGGCGGGGACATCGATGTACTGGTTGCCGGTTGCGGTTGCCAGCAAGTAGCCGCTGCGGCGGCGCAGGTAGCCGGCGTCGCCAGAGTAATCGTTGCGGACAACGGTGCCTATGAGCATCAGCTGGCTGAGAACATAGCCCCTTTGGTAGTGGAACTTGGCAAGGCGTATTCTCATATACTCGCTGCAGCAACAACTACCGGTAAAAATCTGACGCCGCGGGTCGCGGCCTTGTTGGATGTGGCGCAGATTTCCGAGATAGTGGAAGTGAAAGCGGCGGATACTTTCGTCCGACCTATCTATGCCGGTAACGCCCTGGCTACGGTGCAGTCGGCTGACGCGATAAAGGTTATTACCGTAAGAGCTACGGGCTTCGATGCAGCAGAGCAGGGTGGTAGTGCAGCAATAGAGAGCTCGGATATTGTTATAGAGCAGAGCTGTGCCCGTTACGTCAGTGAGCAGCTCTCTGTCTCTGAGCGGCCAGAGCTCACATCCGCGTCTATCATCATATCTGGTGGTCGTGGCATGCAGAATGGCGAAAATTTCTTATTGCTGGAAAAAGTTGCGGATAAATTGGGTGCAGCCATCGGCGCGTCACGAGCAGCCGTGGATGCGGGCTTTGTGTCCAATGATATGCAGGTAGGTCAGACCGGAAAAATAGTCGCCCCAGATCTTTATATTGCTGTCGGCATATCCGGAGCCATTCAACACCTCGCCGGCATGAAGGACAGCAAGGTGATCGTCGCCATCAACAAAGACGAGGAAGCACCAATATTTCAGGTGGCGGATTACGGCCTGGTGGCGGATCTTTTCAAGGCCTTGCCTGAGCTTGAAGCAGCGCTTTAAGCGTCATCAGGCTGCAAGCAAGACCAAAAAGCCCGGACACGCCGGGCTTTTTTTTGTCTTGGTTATAGCTGCAGGCCATGATTTTAGTTAAAGATAGTGGAGCAGCTATTCGCCGCTTTTTTGCTCCGCCTGTTGTTGGCACTTAACTTCTCTTGGGTCGTTAGACGCTCTGCTGGCAGAGCTGCCTGTGCCGGGCTTGTCAGCGCTGGCTTGCGGGGGACGCTCCTTTGCAACTGCAGGCTTCTCGGCTTTTTCCACAGCGGCTGCAACCGGCGTACTTTTAACCTCTGCAGGAGCTGCGCTTGTCGGCGCCGGCTTTGCCACTTTTGCTACAGCCGGCGTCGCTGTTTCAATTGCTGCCGGTGTTTTACTCCCCGTAGTTGCAGCACTGTCGGTCCTGGGCCGCCTGACTTTGGCCGCGGGCTTTCTTTTCTTCGGTGCGGCGGGCGCTGAACTGGCAACAGCGTCTGCAACCGCGTCGTTCAGAGTTTTTATATCAGTGCTCGGGGCTTCGGCCTTCTTTTCCGTGCTCGCTGCAGCAGGCGTGATGGAGGGCGCGGTACTGCTTGCGACTGGTTCTTCCTTATTGTGTTTCGAAGTTGCCGGCGTCGAATCTGTGTTTGCCGCGTTGACAGTTTCAGGCTTGCTCGGTTGCTCTGCTGATGTCACCGCCTGAGGCGCTTGTCTCGCAGCTTCTGCTGGCGTGCTTTGCGGCTGTGCAGTTGCTTGGCTGACCGCAACTGGTGCTGCATCGGGCGCTTTATTTAATGCGCTGGTTTGGGCTGGAGCGGGGGCATTTACTGCTTCGCTGCTAACAGCCTGCTGCGATTCCACACTGCCAGTTGCTACCGGGGATTTCGCCTCGGCCTGAGTACTATTGGCTTCGCTGCTCACTGGTCTGGGTCCGCGGCGACGCTGATTGGTATTTTTGGGGCGCTTGCTGGCAGGTCTTCGCTGTGATTTTTGCTCAGACTTCTCCTGGTTTTGTCCCTGGCCCTGACCCTGACCCTGGGATCGCCCCTGGTCACTGGATTGCGATTGATTGCCACGAGATTGTTTGCGCTCTTCAGCAGATTTGTCGCGGGTAGTGCTCTTGCCAGCAGGCTTGCCGGTTGCCTGTTTGCGTCGCGGTTGGCCGTCTTGCTTGCCGCGCTCACTCCTGCCGCTGGTATTACTGCGAGATCGTTGATTGCGTTGGCTGCTTGAGGATTGATGATTTCGATTTCGGTTAGGCTGTTGCCGCTGCTGCTCGGGCTTGGCGCTTTGCTTGGGGGAGGGGCTAAACAGGCTGGCAATAGCTGCGAAGAAAGACGCCAACAGACCCTTTTTTGGTGGTGGTGTGCGTTCCGCCGGAGCATTATTGACCGAGGGCCGTTGTACTGCTGCCGCTGCTTGTTTTTCTGCCTGGGGCTTGGCATTTACCGCTGGCTCCGGCACTGAGGTGGCTTCTACCTCATAGCGTTCAGCCTGTTGGTCGAGCGCCGTAATCTCGTAATGCGGTGTCTGCATATCGGGGTTCGAAACGATAACCAGCTTGGTTTTACTCTGCTCTTCTATTTCTGTGACCGCGAGACGCTTCTCGTTCAGCAAGTAAGAGGACACAATCAACGGCACCGTAGCTTTTACTTCCTGGCACTTCTGCTTATTAGCCTCTTCCTGCAGGATTCTCAAGATTGAGAGTGAGAGCGACTCGACATCACGAATTGTGCCCTGGCCGCTACAGCGAGGCAGACAATGGCACTGGTCTCACCCAGCGATGGTCGCAGTCGTTGTCTGGACATTTCCAGTAGACCGAAACGGGAAATTCTACCGACCTGCACTCTGGCACGGTCTGGCTCCAGGGCGTCGCGCATGCGGTTTTCCACTTTCCGCTGATTGCTATTGGAGCTCATGTCGATAAAATCGATGACTACAAGTCCGCCCATATCTCGCAGGCGCAATTGCCTAGCGACCTCATCTGCCGCTTCAAGATTGGTATTAAGCGCGGTTTCCTCGATATCTGCGCCGCGGGTTGCGCGGGAGGAATTGATATCGATAGAAATCAAGGCTTCGGTGGGGTCGATTACCACGGAACCGCCTGATGGCAGTTTTACTTCTCGTTCGAAGGCACTCTCGATCTGACTCTCAATCTGATAGCGATTGAACAGCGGTAGCTTATCGTCATACAGCTTAATGCTACTCTCGTACTGCGGCATCACCTGCTTGATAAAGGTGATGGCTTCTTCGTAAGACTCCGTGGTATCGAACAGCACTTCGCCAATATCCTGGCGCAAATAGTCACGGATAGTCCGAATGATGACATTGCTTTCCTGATAGATAAGAAATGGTGCTGACTTCTCAGTCGACGCATCCTGTATCGATTTCCAGAGGGCGAGCAGATAGTCAAGGTCCCACTGCAGTTCCTGTTCATCCTTGCCGACTCCAGCGGTGCGAACAATCATGCCCATGCCGTCGGGAATCGTCAGGCTGCGCAGCGCATCGCGTAACTCGGAACGCTCATCGCCTTCGATGCGACGAGAAATGCCCCCGGCTTTGGGGTTATTTGGCATTAGCACCAGATAACGTCCCGCAAGGCTGATGTAGGTGGTGAGGGCAGCACCTTTGTTGCCACGCTCTTCTTTTTCTACCTGGACAATTACCTCGGTGCCTTCAGGGATCAGTTCTTTCAGTTTGGATTTGTCAGCGCCATCGGCATAGTACTGCCGGGAAATCTCTTTTATTGGCAGAAAACCATGACGCTCGGCACCAAAGTCGACAAATGCGGCTTCCAGGCTGGGTTCTACTCGAGTTATCCGGCCTTTGTAGATGTTGGCCTTCTTCTGGATGCGGGTACGGTGTTCGATGTCCAGGTCGTAGAGTTTTTGACCGTCGACTAGAGCAACCCTGAGTTCTTCTTCCTGGGTCGCGTTGATTAACATTCTTTTCATAATAAGTTCACTTTCTATGTAAATAGATTAACTAGATAAGCAAACTCAGGAGGGGCTATTCACGCCTGAAAAGGACTCGACGACGAACTCATGTCAAGCATTCAGCAAGTCTGAGACAGGCTCAGACCGAGAGGCAACTAAAGTTGGAAAATAAAGCGCGGTATTCGCAATACATCAGCAAAACAGAGCATTCCAGGTAAGAGATGCAAGTTTTATTGCTGAATTAACCCGATAAAGGCTCTGTGTATCGCGTGTATCTTACTGTTTTCATTTAACTTTGTGCCTAATGGCGTTTTTATCTTCCCGCCAGACATTCCTGGCCGGGTTTTCGAATATAAATCCTGAATTTAATTAGTCTTGGTCAATCCAGGCTGTTTTACAGCCTGTTCCGTCATGCTTCCTGTTAAACACATGACGCACTATTATCTGTTTAATGAGATGGCAGGGCGTGGAACTTCTTGCTAGCAGTTGAGCTAGTCTTACGGAGTCGCAATCCTGCCTCGGGGCCTATATGGCCTGTACACCAGTGTCTCGTCAAGCCAGGCACCATAAAGTAGAGTGCGGTACTTGTCCAGATACTGCATCGGCTACGGTTCGGTATTGCTGCCCGATTATCGCCAATCCACGTTACTTTCGATGATTCCAGTAGCGTATGGCGAGGCAATATAGCAGTAAAGCCTATTTAACTCAAATAGAAGAGCTCTCAGGCCTGTGAAATTCGCGTAAAAACAATAACCTGCATCAAGTCCCTGTAGTTGTAAATCCAGTATCAGTTGTCTCTTTCCGTGTCATCGACACAGCTTGATTAAACAATTTCCCTATGCTTAGATTGAGCCCGCACGTGGCTTTGCCAGTACACAGACACAGTTTCAGGAGCTGCTGGCACAAAATAAGAAACACAAGATATAGTGCCAGCAGCATCCGTTTGTGGGGCGGGTGGCACTTTGACCGGGGCATGCAAACATGACGATTTATTCCTACTGCCGGACTTCCGAACTGGAATCTACGCTGGACCAGGACGCATTCAACGCAATACTGGAGCCTGAGGCTCTGGCTATGCAGACCTATTGCCTGAGCCAGCGCTGGTTCATGACTGAAACCTTGAAAGATCGAAATTGCAGCTTGAATCTTGATTTTAACAAGCGGGAGAATGGCAAACGCCTGGTTAATATGGTGGCAGCAGGTGATGTCATCCTTTGCAGTAAACTGGAGCGCATCGTCAGTTCCAGCGATGAGGCATTAAAATTGATTGCAAAACTCAGGGACAAGTTTGTGCAGTTGCACATTGTCGAGTTGGGTGGCGATATTACCCGCACGGACTTCAGCGTCAGCTTCAGTAAGATTGCTGCAGTTTTTTCGGCGCTTGAAAAAAGAAAATCTGCGGAACGTATGAAAGGAGTCAAGCAACGACAACGCAAGCAGGGGCGCTATCTGGGTGGTAGCCGACCGTTCGGGTATATGATTCATGAAAATGGACGCTTAATTGAAAACTCCATAGAACAGCGAGTGTTGGAAAAAATCATGCATTTGAAGAAGCAGGGAAAATCCTTGCGCGCGATTTCAAGCGAAGTATCGACTCCAATAATGCCTATTAGTTTTAAAGCCGTACAAAGGCTTATACAGCGTCACGCCGATCAGTTGTAAGCACTCAGCCAGGCCCTCCCCGTGATCAGGCCATTCTCATTATTTATAGGCATACGCTACTCCCTGGCCCGCAAGCACAATTTGCTCTTGTCCTTTGTGTCTCTGATTTCAATGCTGGGGATCAGTCTTGGTGTGCTGATTTTGATTGTCGCCTTGTCGGTGATGAATGGATCTATCACCACGCTGCGTAACGAAGCTCTGAAGTCTGTGCCTCATGTCACACTTTCGAGTGCCTCGCTGCGAGAACAGTTGCCGCGCTATCTGCGATTGGCTGCAGCAGCGGAAGATATTATCGCCGCGGCGCCCTATATTGAAGGTGAGGTAACTTTACGCTATCAGGGCCAGAATAGTTTTGTTCGGCTGCGTGGTATCGATCCTCTGCTGGAAGTGGATGTGGTCGATAATCAGGGTCCAAGATACCGGCAGTTGTTAGAGTCTTTGGCTGCTACTGAAAACGGAATAATCCTCGGAACTCAACTTGCTGGCAGTCTCGGTATATACAACACCGGAGAGGTGAGCGCGATTGCGCTGGAAAGCTTATTGGCAAGATCGCTGGCAGATTCACAGGCTTTTGAAGTGGTGGGTTTTGCAGATTTTGGGATTTATGACAGCAGCAATACTGCGCTGATTAACATGCAGCAGGGCCAAAGGCTTTTTCAGGCAGACCCCGGGGTAGCATTAAAACTCAGGCTCAGGGTCAATGATATATTTAACGCCCAAGCCATAGTCGCCTCTGCGTTCGCATCAGAGCTCGAGGTAACGCTGATACCGTGGAATGTTGCTCAAGCCAGTCTGTTTAATGCGCTAAACATGGAGAAGATACTTACCTCGTTTATGTTGATCATGATCGTCGTCATCGGCGCCGTTAATATCGTATCCACATTAGTGATGGTGGTTTCTGACAAGGGCGCGGATATCGCAATCTTGCGAACCATGGGTGCGAGCAGGAGCACCATAATGCAGGTGTTTATCATTCAGGGCTTCATAGCTGGAGTGATAGGAACTCTGATTGGCGCGGCACTGGGAGTGCTACTGGCACACAATATAACCGCTATCAGCCTTGCCATCGAACGGGTAATTAACTCGATTTTTGTCGATGCCAACATCTATCTTATTTCGCATTTGCAAACCCAGGTGAACGGGAGCGAAGTGCTGTTGGTGTGTGCCGCAGCCTTAGTCATCTCCTTCCTGGCAACACTGTATCCGGCCTATCGTGCCAGCAAGATACAACCGGCTGAAGTCCTGCGTTATGAGTAATAGCCATCTAATGAAATGTCACCAAAACCGGAAGTAGCAATAGCAATGAATTCAGACGCTGCAGCATTGACCTGCGAACACCTGGGTAAGGTGTATTCCCAGGGTCCGCAAGAGGTTGAAGTACTCAAGGATATCAATCTTGAGGTCTTCGCCGGGGATCAAATTGCGATCGTCGGCAGTTCAGGTTCGGGCAAGACAACTTTGCTGAATCTGCTGGGAGGATTGGACTTGCCTAGCAGTGGTTCGGTTTATGTCGCCGGCAAAAACCTGGCGCTGGTGAATGAGACCGAGCGCGGGTTGTTGCGCAACCAGTACCTGGGGTTTGTTTTCCAATTTCACCATTTGTTGGGTGAGTTTACGGCCTTGGAAAATGTCTGTATGCCACTGCTAATAGCCGGTTTGAGCGTGGCATCGGCGGCGGACCGAGCCGGCAAGTTATTGTCTCGCGTTGGCCTGGAGGCCAGGCTTGAGCATAAGCCCTCGGAGTTGTCCGGTGGCGAGAGGCAGCGTGTCGCTATTGCCCGGGCCCTGGTCGCCGAACCAAGTTGTGTGCTGCTGGATGAACCCACCGGCAACCTGGACAGAAAAACTGCGGAGGAAATTCAAGACCTGATGAGTAAGCTTAACAGCAGCCTTGCCATCAGTTTTATTATTGTCACTCACGATGAACGTCTGGCTGACTCCATGCAGCGCAAATTGACATTGCAGGATGGAATGCTACATGAAAGCGAGTAAAACCAACGTCCCTCGCCTGATTGCCTTTCGCTATTTGAGCGTAGGAAAGCGCAGCCATCTGGTTTCGTTTATGTCCGTTATATCAGTTTTTGGCCTCGCTCTGGGTGTTGCCATTCTCATTATTGTACTCTCAGTAATGAATGGCTTCGATCGCGAGATGCGGGAGAACGTGCTCGGGGTGGTGCCCCATATCACTATTTCTACCAGAGAAAATCTGTCAGTTGAAGAGTGGGAGCAGATTCGCGTGAGCGCCGAACAGCATCCACTGGTAACTGCAGTCGCGCCGGTTATTGATGTGGCAGGAGTTGTTGCTACCGCCAGTGGTAACAAGGCAGTGCTCATCAGCGGCATTAATTCAGAGTCCGAAGCAGCAGTTTCTTCCATTGGTAGATTTGTTCGGGCTGGGAGTTTGGAGGCACTACAGAGCAAGCGCTGGGGCATTGTTCTCGGAGCTACCCTCGCGTCTCATCTTGCGGTTACAGTTGGCGACAGGGTAGATGTTTTTTCGGCGGCAGTAACGATAAATCCAGTAACGCCATTGGCGACTTTTAAAAGCTTTGAAGTAGTCGCCATTTTCAAAGTTGGTAGCCTGGAACTGGACGGTGAATTGGCGTTGATTAATTTGCCTTCTGCCCGGGCGCTGTTCAGGATACGGTCGCCCTATAATGGTTTAAGAGTTCGAACCAGTGATGTACTCAATGCTGATCAGATACGCGTGGAACTAGCCAGCGGGCTGCCAAGATACCTCTCAACCCAAAGCTGGACATCCTCACTTGGAAGTATCTATAACAATATAAAATTCTCGCGCTCGATAATCAGCTTCATGCTCTGGTTATTAATCGGTGTAGCCGCCTTCAATCTGGTTGTCAGTCTGATCATGATTGTAAGAGACAAGCGCGGTGACATCGCAATATTGCGAACCCTGGGTGCAAGCCCGGCCATGATCAATCGGATATTTATGTGGCAGGGTTGTCTGATAGGTGCTATCGGAATATTCATTGGCGTCTGCCTGGGCGTCGTGGGCTCATTGAAAATCAGCGACATCGCCACCGCTATTGAAGCACGCTTTTCAATTCAACTGCTCAATGCAGAAATCTACCCGATTGATTTTCTGCCCTCGCAACTGAGTCTTGCGGATGTGCTGATGGTAACGCTGGGGGTGTTGTTGCTGTCATTACTGGCCACCGTGTACCCCGCTCGAAAAGCGGCGGCGGTGCAGCCTGCCGAAGCACTGCGTACAGAGTAAATTAGCGCCAAACTGGCAATTCCGGCGAGCATTCACTAGCTTTAAAGACTTCAATGGATTGGGACAGGTCAGTGCGGTTAGCGCTTGTTTGCTATTGCCTGGGTATCTTTGCTGGCAGTTTTGTCGGCGAAATCAGGCCCTTCGACCTTTACCAGCATCCGTGGATTGCGAGTGTTGCCAGCTTCGCGATAGCCTCCGTTGCGGTGCTTGTGGCGCAGACTTGTGGTTTTTCTGTTTTCCCTGCCAAAGCATTTCGAATAGCGGCCACAGGTTTTTGTCTGGCCCTGGGTTTTCTCTGGCATATGCTGTGGGCGAACTCAATTTTGCTACAGCAATTGCCCGCCGCTTTGGAAGGTGAGGATATAGTAGTGACAGGGGTGGTTGTGTCGCTGCCGGTGCCTAATGATATTTCCCAGCAATTTAAATTTCGTATTCTGCAAAGTGACCGAGGTTTCTCGCAGCGGTTAGTGTTGCTTAATTATTACGGGGACGATTCGATCCGGGCGGGCCAGCATTGGCAATTCCTGGTGCGTTTGAACAAACCCCATGGTTTTGCGAACCCGGCGTCTTTTGACTATGAAGCCTGGCTGTTCCAACAATCGATTGCCTCCAAAGGTTATGTCAGGGACAGTACCGACAATCAGATCTTGTGTACGCAATCACTCTCGGTCAACTCTCTGCGGTCAAGGCTTCGAGACCGTGTGCAGACGGCGTTCGCGGGTCTGGATCATGGCGGTATTATTCTTGCCCTGATACTGGGCGACAGAAGTGAAATATCCCGGGAAACCTGGCAGCAACTTAGCGACGCCGGGGTCAATCATCTCTTTGTTATCTCGGGTTTGCATATAGGCCTGATTGCGCTAGTGGTATTTTGGCTTGCCGATAAGCTAATGCGGCTATGGCCGGCGAGTATGTTATTGATACCGGCGCAAAAGATAGCGGCAATGCTGTCGATTCTGGCAGCGCTTGCTTACAGCTTTCTGGCCGGATTCACCTTGCCGACACAGCGGGCACTGATAATGATCGTGGTGTTCATGCTTGCCTATCTGAGTAGCCGTCCGTTAGCAATTTCCTTCAGGTACTTGCTGGCGCTGACACTGGTGTTGACGGTTAATCCCCTCGCCGTCGTCAGCATGGGTTTTTGGTTTTCCTTCGCTGCGGTTGCTGCACTATTGCTGTGTGTAAATTTGCCGGCACGGGATAAGGATGAGACCACTGCAGCCAGGGCCCGGGATCATATTATTCATCACTACGTTAAACCACAGCTGATCGTGTTCGTGGCACTGGCAACGCCGCTGCTATTCTGGACGCAGCAACTACCGCTGCTATCACCGCTTATCAATATTTTTGCGATACCGTTGGTGGCGCTAATGGTTGTTCCCCTGTGTTTGCTTGCGGTAACTGCGCTGTTGATAAATGAAACAATGGCTCAGATAGTTGTGGCCGCTGCTGACATGATACTTAACGCTTTGTTCCTGCTCATTGCGGGGGCAATGGGGTTGTTTGAAAGCGGGGCGGTAGCTAAGTTTACCGGGCTAAGCTCGGCAATGCTTGTCGCTGTGGGTATTGCAACTGTGTTGTTGCTGCTGCCACGGGGCATGCCGAGTCGGTGGTTGGCATTGCCACAGAGTCTGCCGTTGTGGCTGCCCTTACCGGGGAATTTCGACGCGCCCAGCTTGCAGCTGTATTTTTTGGATGTAGGTCAGGGGCTCGCCGTAGTTATACAAACTCCCCAACATGTGCTGGTTTACGATGCGGGAGCGAATCTGAGTGCGGATTTCAACATCGGCAGCGCTGTGGTTGCCCCATTTCTGAACCAGTTGGGCGTCAGGCACGTGGACCTGGTGGTGATCAGTCACGGTGACAATGACCACGCGGGAGGTTTAAGTGGCCTAATTAGCAACACCGAGGTGGTCGCCATTACCAGCAGTGCTTCGCGCCTACCGCAGCCCTTATCCTCAGCCCTGCCAATAGCCCCCTGTCATGAATATCGGGACTGGAGCTGGGATGAGGTCGGGTTTCGCTTCCTGGGGAGGTATTCCAGTGCGGTGTCGGCTAATGACAATTCCTGTGTGCTACAGATTACCGTCGGCAAGCACAGGGTGCTGTTGCCCGGTGATATTGAGCGCCTGACTGAATATCAATTAGCCAGGCGCTATGGCGACGAGCTACAAAGCACGATTCTCGCCGCGCCTCATCATGGCAGCAAGACCTCTTCCAGCTATCCATTCCTGAAAATGGTTAATCCTGAGATGGTGGTGTTTTCGAGCGGCTACCGCAACAGTTTTGGTCACCCGCATCCGGAAATCGAAACTCGCTATAGACTAGGAGGAACAGAGACTCTACACACCAGTGCCAGCGGCATGATAAGTTTTACTATTGACAGGCAATCCGGGGCAATAGAGACGTCTCTATACCGCCGTCAGCAGCGACGCTACTGGCGATAAATCCCGTCATGATTGGCTCTGTGAATGTGAGTTCCAGCACCTCGGGCAGGGATTTATGTAGTCAGGCAAATATTGGAATTGCCGATACTTTCAAGGTGGTATGAGTAGTGTTGTAGGAATGCTTGCTGTGGCAGCACTGCCCCGATATAGCGCGATTATGGTACAGTGACGCGCCTGTTGAGAGGGAGGAAACGCGTGGTAGAAATTGTAAGAGCCGGTGGCTGGTTAATGTTGCCCATCATTTTGTGCTCCATTATTGCGATCGCTATAATCATAGAGCGTTTCTGGACACTGAGTGCAGCACGAATCACGCCCAAGTACGTGCTCGCCCAGGTGTGGACCTGGCTAAAGAACAATCAGCTGGACTCCAGTAAATTACGGGAATTACGTCTGTCGTCGCCTCTGGGCCAAATTCTGGCGGCGGGCCTGTTAAATTCCAAATACGGTCGCGCGGGAATGAGAGAGAGTATCGAACAGACCGCGGCCCAGGTTATTCATGACATGGAACGCTATCTGAGCACGCTCGGCACCATAGCCGCTATCACACCCTTGCTCGGTTTGTTGGGTACTGTGGTTGGTATGATCAGGGTATTTAATGAAATCATGTTACAGGGTACCGGTAACGCCAACGCGCTGGCCGGAGGTATCTCGGAGGCGTTAATTTCGACGGCAGCCGGACTGTCGGTAGCTATCCCCACCTTTATGTTCCATCGCTACTTTACGCGCCGGGTTGACTCGCTGGTGCTAAATCTGGAGCAGGAATCTATCAAACTTGTCGATGCACTGCACAGCGACAGGAAGGTGGAGGTGAAATAAAGCGGTGCCTGTTTCTATTCCCCAAGCGACGACATTACTGTGAAGTTTCAACGCCGAGTTCGAGAAGAGCTGGCGATAAACATTACGCCTTTAATAGATGTGGTGTTTCTACTGCTAATTTTTTTCATGGTCACAACCACATTCAGTCGCGAGACCCGTTTACTGGTAAACTTGCCAGAAGCAAATGCGGAGTTGGCGGAAGCCCCGCTTGCTCAAATCGAAATTCTGGTCACCCGGGAAGGCAATTATCTCATTAACGGTCGAGCCCTGGTAAACAATAGGATCGATACCCTGATGCGTGGGCTGGAACTGGAGTCCGCGGGAGACACCACTCTGCCGGTGTTGTTAATTGCCGACGCAGAAGCCACTCACCAGGCGGTGATAACAGCCATGGACGGAATCGGCCAGTCAGGGTTCCGCAGGATGAACATCGCAACCCAGCGACCGACGGTTACTGAAGAGTAAGTGATAGACCCCAACTAAATTTGCTATGACAAAAACAAATAACAGTAATCTCAATCAGAACGGGTGGGTCTTGTATCGACGCCTGCTCGCATACGCCTTACCCCACCGACTGGCTATCCTCTTTAGTGTTATGGGTTATCTGGTGTTTGCTCTTACCACGCCGGCAACAACCTGGTGGCTGGGTTGGACGGTCGATGCAATTACCACAGAAAGCTATGGCGAAGTCCGCCTGCTGAGTCCTCTTATTTGTATAGGGATTGTGTTAGTTAGAGGCATTGGCGGATTTATGGGCAGCTATTCTCTCGCCAGTATATCCAATCATGTAATCCACGTGCTGCGCTGCGAATTGATCGATCACCTGATCAAATTACCCTCTACTTATTTCGACAAAAATACCTCCGGTCGCCTGGTGTCGAAACTCACTTACGATGTGAATCAGATCGCCGGCGCCGCGAGTAGTGCCGCGGCAGTCACGATTCGGGAAGGCTTCGTGGTGATAGGCTTACTCAGTTTTCTAATGGTTACGGACTGGAAGCTAAGTTTAACGTTCCTGTTCATCGCACCCTTCGTTGCCAAGATCGTGGCCATTGCCTCCAAGCGCTTCCGCCGTTACAGCACCCAGATGCAAGACTCGATGGGTGATGTCACCCAGATTACCAATGAGTCGATCAAGGGGCATCGGGTCATTCGAGTCTTTAATGCGGCGGATTTCGTCAGCAGGAAGTTGCTCGTCGCCAGCGAAAGGAATCGTCGTCAGAATATGAAGATGGCGTTTACGCGTAGTGCCAGCACTCCAATAATACAACTGATCGTAAGTTTCGCGCTGGCAATCCTGGTATGGACGGCGTTGTCACCGGAATTCTTCGCCGATAAAACGCCGGGGGACTTTGTAGCCTTTCTCGGTGCTGCCGGGTTGTTAGCAAAACCGATACGGCAACTGTCACAGATCAATTCCGTTATTCAACGAGGCTTGTCGGCAGCTTTTAGTATTTTCTCTCTAATAGATCAGGAACCGGAAAAGGACCAGGGCAGTTACGTGTCGGAGCGGGCGGAAGGCCGCATAGAATTTAAAAATATCGGGTTTTCCTACAACGAGGATGCTGCCGCTCTCATCGACATAAATTTTGTTGCCAAATCTGGGCAGACCATAGCCCTGGTGGGCAAGTCGGGAAGTGGGAAATCCAGTCTGGTGAGTTTGATTCCTCGTTTTTACGAGCAGGACAAAGGCACAATTAGCCTCGATGGTGTGCCGATACAGGATTACAGTCTGCACAATTTACGCCATCACATTTCCCTGGTATCGCAGAAAGTGGTGCTGTTCAATGGCTCAATTGCTGAAAATATCGCCTACGGTGACGAGTCGATTAGCCGGGAGAAAATTACCGAAGCGGCCAAGAATGCGCATGCCATGGAGTTTATCGATCAGCTTCACGAAGGACTCGATACCCAGGTAGGCGATGATGCCAGTCACCTTTCTGGCGGGCAAAGACAGCGTATCGCTATTGCCCGGGCGTTATTAAAAGACGCACCTATTCTCATATTTGATGAAGCCACCTCGGCCCTGGACTCGGAATCAGAATTGTATATACAGGAAGCATTGAAAACTCTCATCAAGGGTCGCACTACTTTCGTTATCGCGCATCGGCTGTCGACCATAGAAACTGCGGATATGATACTTGTTATGGAGAAGGGCAGGATTGTGGAGTCAGGCACTCACTCAGAATTACTCTCCAGCAACGGACACTATGCGAGGCTTCACAAGATTCAATTCTCAGAGAATGACACGGTATCGAAGCCATGAACTGGCTCGAACAGGCATGGTATAAGCAAGCGCCGTGGCTGGTTGTGCTACGACCTCTGGCCTGGATTTTCCAAAGCCTTGGCTATTGCCGCCGCAAAATTCAACAAAGGGCAGCTCGCCCCCAGTCGCACAGTGTCCCGGTAATCGTTGTCGGCAATATCACTGTCGGTGGCACTGGCAAGACGCCGGTACTGATGGCCCTGGCAGAGTATTTTAAACAACAGGGCATCAAGCCGGGAATAATCAGCCGGGGCTATGGTGGCAGCAGCGGCAATTACCCACTGCCCGTAACCACCACCACCGCCGTCGAAGACTGTGGTGATGAGGCGCTACTGATGGCGCAGAAAACCAACTGCCCGGTGGTGGTAGATCCCAATCGTGAGTCAGCCCTGCGCTACCTGCTGGACAATGAAGACGTCGAGGTGATTCTAAGCGACGACGGCCTGCAACATTATCGCTTGCATCGAGATATAGAAATCGCAGTCGTCGATGGACTAAGGCTTTTTGGTAATCGCCAGTGCCTACCTGCTGGACCCCTGCGAGAACCTGTTGCGCGTTTGCGCACTGTCGATTACGTGGTAATCAATGGCGATGCTGCCGCCGAGTTAGATGAGTTGAACGCCACCAGTACAATGCATCTGCTACCCCGGTTTTTGATTAACCTTAGTAACGGTGAAAAAAAACCCTTCGCGGGCGCACCTTTTAATATGGGCAGTAAAATTCAGGTTGTGTCTGCTATTGGAAACCCGCAGCGCTTTTACCAATCTCTGGACAAGCTTCCCTATCAGCTGGAAAAAATCAGTTTTCCCGATCATCATTTATTTCGTGCCAGCGATTTCGAAGACAGGGGTATTGATATGCAGCAACCGGTCGTAATGACGGAAAAAGATGCGGTAAAATGCAAGCAGTTCGCAACCCCGAATTTTTGGTATCTGGCGGTGGATGTGCAACTACCACAAGATTTTCTGGACAGTCTTTGGACTCGGCTAAGTAGCTTGCGAGTACCTTAAAGTCTGTCATTCATGCGTTGTCAAGGGGTGCTTATGCTGGATCAAAAACTATTGAGTATTCTGGTTTGTCCCGTTTGCAAGGGGGAGCTGCGCTACGATAAAAAAGCAGCTGAGCTGCTGTGTCTTACTGACGCTCTGGCATTTCCTGTCAGAGATGATGTGCCGGTGATGCTGAGCAATGAAGCCCGCAAACTCTCATCGGCTGAGCGAGACACGCAGCGGTGACTTTCTCCGTCGTCATTCCTGCTCGATATGCGGCTAAGCGTTTGCCAGGCAAGCCGCTGCTGGATATTGCCGGCAAACCGATGCTCCAGCACACCTTCGAGCGGGCGCAGGCCAGTGCTGCCGATGCGGTCTATATCGCCACCGATGATGAACGCATTAAATCTGTGGCAGAAGCTTTCGGCGCCAAGGTTTGTATGACTTCTGCCGAGCATCGCTCAGGTACCGACAGGCTGCAGGAAGTGGCGCAGCAGCTAGCCTTCTCGGACGCGCATATAATAGTGAATGTGCAGGCCGATGAGCCGCTAATTCCCCCGGCAGCGATCAATCAGGTGGCGGACAACCTGGCAGCTAATACTGACGCCGGCATCGCCACACTGTGCGAAACGATCTCTTCTCAGGAAGACATTGACGATCCCAACGCGGTTAAAGTCGTCATCGACAATTCAGGTATGGCCTTGTATTTCAGTCGTGCTGCCATTCCCTGGCAGGGAATGGCAGCAGCCAGAAATTGTTTACGCCACATAGGCATCTACGCCTATCGGGTGTCGACGCTGAATCAGTTTGTGCAATGGCCGGCTTCCGAGTTAGAGATACAGGAAAAACTGGAACAGCTGCGTGCGCTCGGCAACGGCGTCAAAATTCAGGTCGCACTCTGTGCGCACCCGGTACCTGCTGGTGTCGACACCGAGCGTGATCTGGAAGTTGTGCGCAGCCTCTTGGCCGCTGGCTAGCTCATGGTCTCTACAGCGGTCCTGCGGGCTTTGATATAGTGCTGGACCTGCTAAAAGACGCCAGCGATGGCTTGCTCCAACATATCCGCGAGCGGCATTTTTCGATATGAGCAACACCGATTTAATACAGCAGCGGGTGCAGTTACCCCCCTATAACAGCTTCGGGGTGGAAGCCATAGCGGACTATTTTGCCAGCATTCGCAGTGTTGAGGATTTGCGTGAGGCACTGGACTTTGCCGACCGCAACGGCCAGTCCGTACAAATACTAGGCGGCGGTAGTAATGTGCTGTTTATCAATGATTATCCGGGTCTGGTTTGTCGCATGGAACTGCGCGGTATCAGCCGACGGGCTGAGCCTGGAATGGTGCAGGCCGGTTGTGGTGAGAACTGGCATGGCTTTGTGACATACTGCTTGAAAAATTCTCTGCATGGCTATGAAAATCTTGCACTTATTCCTGGCACCGTCGGTGCAGCACCGATTCAGAATATAGGTGCCTACGGGGTTGAACTGCAGCAGTTCTTTGTCGAACTGGAAGCGCTGGACCGCGACAGTGGTGCGCTGCGTAAATTCTCCAGGGACGAATGTGAATTTGCTTATCGCGACAGCCTCTTCAAGCAACAGGCCAGTCGCCGTTACGTAGTACTCTCGGTCAGCTTTCAATTGTCGGCACATGCACCAGCAAATACTGACTACCAGGCACTGAGGGAAAGCTTGCCCGCCGGCAATGCCAGTCCGCAGCAGATCTATGACACGGTGTGCCAGATACGGCGGGCAAAGCTGCCTGATCCCGCTGAATTAGGCAATGCCGGTAGCTTCTTCAAGAACCCCATCGTTTCGCAGGAGAAATACGAGGTGCTGCAAAGTGAGCACGGGCAGGTTCCCGTCTATACGACAGAAGAGGAGGGCTTTGTAAAGATTCCTGCTGCCTGGTTACTGGACGTGGCGGGATGGAAGGGCAGGAGTCGTGGTCATGCTGCGGTTCACAATGAGCACGCATTGGTACTGGTTAACCCGGGGCATGCTTGTGGCGAAGACATTTTGCTACTCGCCCAGGAGATGAGCAGCTCAATACTGAGCCGTTTCGGCATTGGTCTGGTACCGGAAGTGCAGATCATCTAGCGGCTCCAATTCCTTGGCAATCCCTTAGTAATTTCACTGTAAGTTTACTGCAAGTTCAAGAAAGTGTGACCTGGTTATCACTTTGCCCATAGTAATTTGATTAACTGTGAACCCCATGCTAACTATGCTACGAACGCTGTGGCTTGAGCTTCACTCCAACCAAAACAATAAGATTTGCTACGTGAATTTATTACCGCCAAACCCTATTTCTATATTGCTTGTCGATGACCACGAATTGGTGCGTTGCGGCATCGCGCGGTTGCTGGATGACCAGCCCGATATGGCAGTGGTGGGCGAACTTGGTAGCGGCGAGGAAGCGCTGCAATTTATCTCCCATACCCGTCCGAACATAATCATCATGGATGCCGGTATGCCTGGAATCGGCGGCATAGAAACCACTCGTACCATTCTTGAGAAAATCCCGGGCGCACGGGTGATCGCGATGTCCTCGGTCGCCTCCGGTGTAATCCCTGCGCAAATGCTCCGCGCGGGAGCTCATGCCTTTATTACCAAGCGAGCAGCCGTCGATGAGATGCTAAAGGCTGTGCGCCTGGTAAACAGCGGGCGGCGTTACGTCACACCGCAAGTGGCAACGCGGATGGGGCTGGATCCATTCAATCAGCGCGGTGATTTCATATTCGACAAACTCTCACGCCGTGAGATACAGATTGCACAGATGCTAACCGACAGTAAGAAAGTAAGCGAAATATCTGATTTACTTAAACTTAATCCAAAAACCGTCTATAGCTATCGCTATCGGATTTTCGAAAAGCTTGGCATTCGCAGCGATGTTGAGTTAACCATCCTCGCCGTGAAACACGGCCTTACTGACAATCGTGGCGAACTCGAGCAATTGTCGGCACTGCAGAATAGCCTCGCTGACGTGGTTTAAGTCTTAAGTCACTTCCAAATCGCGCTAAAACCCCCTACAGTTTACCGCTCTCCTTCACAGCTGATGTAGTCGACGCAGTATTATGCCAAAGCAGGCCGCAGTGCAGTTTGATCACAAGCACTATCTGACGACATTGACGGCAAAGCCTGGTGTCTATCGGATGCTCGACGCCGACGCCAAAGTCATCTACGTCGGCAAGGCTCGCAATCTTAATAACCGTGTAAGTAGCTATTTCCGTGCTTCTGGCCTGGCTTCGAAGACCATGGCAATGGTTGAAAAAATTGCCAACATCGAGGTTACGATAACCAGTAGCGACACCGAGGCGCTGCTGCTGGAGCAGAGCCTGATAAAGAGCCAGCGTCCCGCCTATAACATCCAGTTGCGAGACGATAAGTCCTATCCCTATATCCTTCTCAGCAAGGCCGACAAGTATCCCCGACTGGGGTTCTACCGTGGCAGTCGCAAGGGTAGCGGACGCTTCTTTGGTCCATATCCCAGCGCCCACGCGACCCGTGAGACTCTTCAGGTATTGCAGAAGGTTTTCAAGGTAAGACAATGTGAGGACAGCTATTTTAAGAATCGGTCACGTCCTTGCTTGCAGTACCAGATAGATCGCTGCACGGCACCCTGCGTGGGCCTGATCGAAGCGCAGGACTATGCCGCAGACGTGCGCTATTCGACGCTGTTCCTGCAGGGCAAGAGTGACCTGTTAATTCGGGAGTTAAGTGCCAGCATGGAGCGTAGCGCCGAGATCGAAAACTTTGAGCGGGCGGCGGTAATCCGTGATCAGGTCGTCGCCCTGCGCCACATCCGGGAACAGCAATTCGTCGCCAACCAGGGCGGGGACGCGGATGTGTTAGTGGCTGAGCTACAGCAGCCCTATGTCTGTGTACACGCGATTTACGTTCGCGCCGGTCGTGTTATTGGCAGTAAGAGCTTCTTTCCTCGATTTCGGCTGGCGGCAGACGCCAATGAGGTGTTGGCAGCATTTATTTCCCAGGCCTACCTGAGCGCGGACAAGGCCGCCAGCATTCCCGCCGAGATTATCGTGCCGGCAGCGCTGGAGGGTGGTCAGGAACTGGCTGCAGCGCTTTCATACGTCGCTAAACGCAAGGTTAAACTCTCCATGCGAGTGCGAGCCCATCGCGCCAGATGGGTGCAGATGGCCCGTACGAATGCCCGGGAATCCTTGCAGGGGCATGTCAGCAATAAACAGAATATAGTTAAGCGTTTTCAGGCCTTGCAGGATGTTCTTAATCTGGAATCAGCGCCGTCAAGAATCGAATGCTTCGATATTAGTCATACGTCAGGTGAAAAGACTGTTGCCTCCTGCGTGGTGTTCGACGAGGGCGGTGCCGTCAAGAGCGATTACAGACGCTTTAATATAGACGGCATCAAGGCTGGCGACGATTACGCTGCCATGGAGCAGGTATTGGATCGACGCTTCACCAGACTCATGAAGGAAGCGGCGAAGATACCAGATATCCTCCTCATCGACGGCGGCAAGGGTCAGCTCACCCAGGCTCATGGCATACTTGAGAAGTTCCAGCTGCCAGAGATTCAGCTACTGGGCATCGCCAAAGGCATCAGCCGGCGTGCCGGCCAGGAAACCTTATTCCTGCGTAATGGCGATCGTAATATGGAGTTGGCTTTAGCGACAGCTTCTCCAGCCCTGCATTTGCTGCAGCAGGTCAGGGATGAGGCCCATCGTTTTGCTATTACCGGCCACAGGCAGCGGCTAGGCAAGGCGCGGACACAATCGCCGCTAGAGCAGATACCAGGGCTGGGGCCGAAGCGGCGTCGTGAGCTATTACGCTATTTTGGGGGCCAACAGGAAATAAGAAAGGCAAGTGAGCAAGAAATTGCTAAAGTCACTGGTATTAGTAAGAAATTGGCCGAAAACATATATGCGCATCTGCACAACTAGCAGGCGGTTAGTGAACACTTCTGGATCCCGCTAATATTCCGGAGTAGATTGCTATTAACTTCTATTTTGGAGTATAACTGTCTGATACAGCACATATTTAATACTCCGAAGGACTTTATGAACTGGGCAAACCTGGCCACATATTCGCGTATAGTAATGATCCCAATAGTCATCGCCTGCTACTACTCCGGGGCTGAATTTGCACACTTGTTGGCCGCTATTGTGTTCGCAGTGGCCAGTCTGACCGACTGGCTCGATGGCTATCTGGCTAGAAAGCTGAATCAGACGTCCAAATTTGGCGCCTTCCTGGATCCGGTCGCCGACAAGTTACTAGTCTCGGTGGTTTTAATCATGCTGGTGGCTGCCTACGAGGCTTTAATGGTCGCGGCCGCTATAATTATTACCCGCGAGTTGTTGATCTCAGCCCTGCGGGAATGGATGGCGCTTAGAGATCTTAGAAACAAGGTTGCCGTCATGTTTTCAGGCAAACTCAAGACCACCGTACAGATGGTAGCCATCATCATCCTCTTGCTTGTCGACTCCTCGCTGCCTGAGTGGGTTTGGTACTCGGGATATCTGCTGTTAAACCTGGCCGCGCTTATCAGTGTTTGGTCGATGCTGCGCTATTTCAGAAATGCCTGGAGCGTGTTGGTCCCAAAAACCGAAGAGCCTTAAGCAGGGGCGGGACCCAATCCGCTTAATCTCTGGCTAACATGACTTGACTTGACTTGGAGACTTTAGCCATTAGAATAGGCGCCTGTTTTTGGGAGGGTAATGCGGGTAATAGCGAAAGTGGATTGCCAATTACACTCCAAACCGAAGATAATACCAATCTCTTAAAGCGGGAATAGCTCAGTTGGTAGAGCACGACCTTGCCAAGGTCGGGGTCGCGAGTTCGAATCTCGTTTCCCGCTCCAATTTACTCTCTAACCCTCCTGCCTCTTTCCGGGCTGGGCTGCGATGGGAAGGGGTAATGAGTCGGTTATTTCCCCGCAATTAAAATAGGTAATGCATGCCGAAACCCTGATGTTTTGGTATAGTGCGCCAACTTTTTCAGTGCTTGCCTGCCTATGTGGTTTTGAGAGCGCTGAGAGAGGGGAAAAGATGTACTTCAGGCTGAGTGGCAGAGT
>Ga0115002_10000926_pt1 | contig 41313 bp, 37 predicted proteins | sample ArcticOcean_MG_C_8_FD_89576 | JGI IMG/M metagenome (GOLD analysis project Ga0115002, IMG submission 89576) | Marine microbial communities from western Arctic Ocean - ArcticOcean_MG_CB11_86 | ecosystem: Environmental > Aquatic > Marine > Oceanic | place: Arctic Ocean: Canada Basin | collected... | reverse complement strand
CTGATCCGTTCGCACCATGTCGCCTTCTCCTGTGGCGGGTGGAAGTTCGCCTTGGCACTGTCGATACGGACGAACCAATTGCGCCGATTCTCCTCGATGCCGAAGGCTTCGGCTTCCTTCGTGGTCATCGGCATCACGGTACGGGCAGAGCGAACAGCCGCGATCAGTGATGATGCACCGCGTGCGGTCTCAGCATTACCGGCGGCAGCGCCACCGGTGCCTTGCTGCGACTTCCTTGTGTGATGCACCAACTCAATCGCACATCCCGTCTGCGATGCGATCTCGGTGAAGATCGCCATCACACCGTCGACTTCTTTATTGCTGTTCTCATCGACGTAGTGGCTGCGGACGAACGGGTCGACGGAGACATAGCCAAATCCATGGCGCTCGATTTGTTCGAGCAATGCCTTGGCGTCGACGGTCGGGATCACATTTCCATTGCGGTCGCTGTCGGCGATGATGATCCGTTGATCGTGGCCCGAATCGACGGCCACCATCTCGCGCACTTCATCCCATTCGGCTGCGAATGATTTTGTCGTCGCGTAGAGCCGTCGCAGCAGCTCATCGCTGCTGTCCTCAAGATTGATGGCCCACGACTTGGTCTTCTCGACCGGCGTGTCCCATAGCAGTTGCTCTCCGACTGCCAAGGCAACGTGATCGGCGAATACGAGCGTGGACTTGCCGACACCACCGGGCGAGATCGTCGACGATACGAAACCACGCGCTAGGTGCTGGCCGAGTAACCATCGACGGCGAGGGATTTGATGTTCGGCAATCGCAGCAGCAGTCGCGATGTTTGTTAAAGAGCGAGTCGGGTGACGTGGCTATCAGCACTCGGTGGTGTCGCGAAACTCGCCACTGCTGTCTTCAAGTTTTGTTTCCATGGCCGCCTCATCCGAGCCGGTGTCGATCAGGCAACCTCCAAAGCCCAGTCACAAGTTCTTGAGCATGTATCACGCGCTCAGAAGGTGGAGCGGATGGTGGATGGTAATTCTCGCTTCGCTCGGCGGCTGCGCGCTCGGTTCAAGCGTGCCGACGAGTGAGTATTGCTTGATCGCCAATCCGATCACGTTCTCGGAGAGCGACACGGCGGGAACCCGGCTTCAAATTCACCGGCACAATGCGAAGTGGGTTTGCGTCTGCGAGGACGAGTGTGAATGACGTTGCCTTATGACCAATTACCAACAAGAAAAAATAAAATAGCCCCAAGCAACCCGCCGATGGCGGAGATCGTAATACGCCATTCCGACTCAGGGGCAATCCAGTAAATATAAATCCCAGCACCGAGGAAGCCGAATAGGCCCCATATTTCAGTGTGGGCAGCTAACAACGCTTCCATGCTCGCTTCCCCATTTCCAATTATTAGGTGATGACATCGTAGGTGCGAATGACGCCGCTTGAGAAGATGCTAGTGGAACACGAGGGATTATGTCTCGACCTCTATCGAGACACCGCCTCCCCTCCTCGCTGGACGATTGGTGTCGGCCGTAATCTGTCCGATGTCGGTCTACGGGACGAGACCGAAGCCCTATTCCTCCTCGGCCGTGATCTCGACGCCATACGTGCCTAGCTGGATCACGCGTGGCCGCACTGGCGTCAACTCGACGAGGTGCGGGCGGATGTCGTCCTATCCATGGCGTTTAATCTTGGCGTCGCCGGGTTCATGCGATTTGTGAAGACGCGAGCGCTGATCGAGGAGCGATCTTGGGATCGCGCATCTTTGGAGATGTTGAGGTCTCGATGGGCCGAACAGGTGGGCAAACGTGCTATCGAACTTTCCACGATTTTGTCGACGGGAAAGCACCCGAGGGCTATGGCCTAAACGTTTGGCTGGTCTATGGCTGGTCTGGAGATTTTTGCCAAAATCTCCTTTTCCAGAATTCTTGTAACACAATGTGTTTAAAGGAAAAATTGGGGCGAGTGAGGGGAATTGAACCCCCGACCCCCAGATCCACAATCTGGTGCTCTAACCGACTGAGCTACACCCGCCATATAGGTAGACGCCCTCTTTAGCGCCGCGCGCGCTACGGCGTCAAGCAAACGCCTTAACCGAAATAGGTCTTGAGCTTATCGATCGCTTCTTCCAGCACCGGCCACTGCTTACTAAAGCAGAACCGAGCCAGGTTGTTCACGGCGCCACTCGGATAGAAGGCGCTGACGGGCACCGCGGCAACGCCGGCCTCGACCGTGATCTGGCGGCAGAACTCCTCGTCCGTTCCGTTGAAGCCCAGCGGCCGGAAGTCGGCATTGATGAAATAAGTGCCATGGCAGTCGACGGTCTTAAAACCGATGTCATCCAGACCATTGGAGATGAAATCACGGCGCTCCTGAAGCCCGCCAGCCAATTCATCGAAGTACGAATCATCCTTGTTGAGACCGAAGGCGGCCGCCCGCTGCAGGTTGGGCGGCGTAGTGAAGGTCAGAAATTGGTGCGCTTTGGCGATGGCTTTCAGCACGTCCTCTGCGGCAGTCAGGTATCCCACCTTCCAGCCGGTCAGAGAAAAAGTCTTGCCGGCCGAGCCGATCTTGATCGCGCGCTCGCGCATGCCCGGAAAGGTGATCAGGGGCAGGTGCTCGCGGTCGTCATAGAGGATGTGCTCGTAAGCCTCGTCGCAGACCGCGTAACAGTCGTGTTTCACACACAATTCGGCGATGAACGACAGCTCATCCCTGTCGAACACCTTGCCCGATGGGTTCATCGGATCGTTGAGCAGAATCAGCTTGGTCTTGTCCGAAAACGCCGCAGCAAGCTCCTCACGCGGCAATTTCCAATGGGGCGGCTTGACCTGTACGAGACGCAGCGTCGCCCCGGCGCGCATGGCCATCGGCACGTAACAATCGTAAAGCGGCTCGATCATCACCACTTCGTCGCCCGGGCTGACCAGTCCGAGGAAACAGGCTGCCAGGGCCTCCGTCGCACCCGACGTCACCATGGTCTCCGTCTGCCAGTCGATGTCGAGGCCGTAAAAGCGCTTCCCGTGTGCGGCCAGGGCCTGGCGCAACTCGGGCACTCCCATCATCGGCGGATACTGGTTCGGGCGGTCTTCCAGAGCTTCGGCTGCCTTGGCCCGCACGTCCTCCGGCCCGTTATCGTCTGGAAACCCTTGGCCCAAATTGACAGCCTTGTGCTCGATGGCGAGACGCGACATCACCTCGAACACGGTCGTGCCGAAACCGGAGAACACGTCGTTGGTCGGTTTCACACCCCACTCCTTTGGTCGTTTCCACGGGACCGACCCCGCGGCTGCGGTGTCGTTTAGGCGAAACCGAATGGTCCCGCAAGGGTTTGGACGCCCCGGTCCCCAATAGGAACTGTGTCCGATTGCCCGCCTCAATTCTGGGTGGCATATTGCCCCACCATGAAAGCATCACTCTCACTTGCCGACCGGATGACCGATCTCGGGACCGAGACGGCCTTCGAAGTCCTGGCGCGGGCCGAGCAACTTGCCCGCGAGGGCCGCGACATCATCAACCTCGGCATCGGACAACCCGATTTCAAAACGCCGCAGAACATCGTCGCGGCAGGCAGTCAGGCTCTCGTCGACGGCCACCACGGCTACACGCCGGCGATCGGCATCCCGGCACTTCGCGAGGCGGTGGCGGACGATATCGCGGCGCGGCGCGGCGTCACGGTCGATCCGAACCACATCCTGATCGTCCCGGGCGGTAAGCCAACGATGTTCTTCTCCTGCCTGATGTTCGGCGAGGCCGGTGCCGAGATCATGTACCCCAATCCGGGATTTCCAATCTACGAGTCGGCGATCCGCTTCTCGGGAGCCACTCCCGTGCCCATTCCCCTGCTCGAGGACACGGGTTTCTCCTTTGACCCCGACGACCTGCTCAGCCGCATCACGCCGAACACGCGTCTGATCATCCTCAACAGCCCGGCCAACCCCACTGGCGGCATCATCTCCACCGATGCCCTTGATACCTTGGTCAAAGGTCTCGCCGCGCATCCGCACGTCTGCATTCTGTCCGACGAGATTTACTCGCGCATGGTCTACGACAACCAGCCGCACGTGAGCCTGCTGGGTTACGAGGAGATCCGCGACCGGCTGATCCTGCTCGACGGCTGGTCGAAGACCTACGCCATGACCGGCTGGCGTCTGGGCTACTCGCTGTGGCCGGCACAGCTCATCGATCTCGCGGTCAAGCTCTGCGTCAACGATCATTCCTGCGTCAATGCGGCCACTCAATATGCCGGCATCGAAGCACTGCGCGGGCCTCAGGACGCCGTCGACGACATGATGGTGGCCTTCGACGAACGCCGCCGCGTCATTGTCGACGAACTCAACGACATTCCCGGCGTCAACTGTGTCATGCCGGGCGGCGCCTTCTACGTCTTCGCCAACATCACCGGCACCGGCCAAAACGCAAAAGACCTGCAATCGCGGCTGCTCGAGGACGCGGGCGTCGCTGCGGTCGCCGGCACCAGCTTCGGCGAGTACGGCGAAGGCTTCATCCGCTTCTCCTACGCCAACTCGACCGAAAACATCCAAGAAGCCATGCGCCGCTTCCGCGACCTGCTGGCCACAAGCTGAATGATTGGGGTCGGACCTGGGGTCCGACCCCAATCACCTTAATTGTAGCGCTCTATTCAATTTTTAAGAGAATATTTAAACATTATTTCTAATTTTACGTGCAGTTCTGATTCCACACCCACGACTGCGTACGAACTGTGCGAATCCAATCCAGAGTCCCAAATCCCGACGAAAATCGCATGACCCCTCCCACATGGTACGAAGTGTGCGAATTGGGCTTCCTCCGACATCCCTGAACCTCTCTTGATCCGGGACTTTACGGAAATTTCGAAAGCCTATTTCCGCAATCGGACTTGAGGCGCTAAAGTCGCCCGTTCTTGCCCATACGGACGATTGTGAGGTGGTGCGACGATGTCTCCTGATGAAGTGACGGCCGAGTTGCGGCGCACGCTTGTCGCGAGGTTGGGCGCGGAACGTGTCGAGGAACTCGCGTCAGAAATCGAGACCACCGCCAAGCAACTGGCAATGGTGCTAAACGAGCCCGTCGAACTCGACGACGAAGATCCCGACTTCATGCGCCCGCTCGTCTAAGGCCACATGACGGAGCTCCACGAACTCACCGCGAACCAGGCGCTCGACCGGATGCGGTCGGGTGGGCTCTCCCCCGTCACCTATATCGACGCCCTGCTCTCCCGCATCGAGGCGCGTGAGCCGACCATCCAGACCTGGGTCTGCATGGATCGCGATGGCGCCCGGGATGCGGCCAGGGCCGCCGAACGGGCATACGCCGACGGATCGGCCGGGCCGTTGTGCGGCATTCCCGTGGGGATCAAGGACCTGATCCTTACCGAACGTCTGCCGACCAGCGGCAATTTCGCGCCGCTCAAGGATTTCAATCCCGGCTACGACGCCACCTGCATCGCCCGGCTGCGCGAGGCCGGCGCCATCATCCTGGGCAAGGTCGAAACCACCCAGTTCGCTGGTCGTGACCCGACACGGACCCATAATCCGTGGAATCTCGAGCGCACGGCGAGCGGCTCTTCGAGCGGCTCCGCCGTCGCCGTCGCCGACCGCATGGCGCCGATCACCCTCGGCACTCAGACCGGGGGTTCGGTGATCCGGCCAGCCGGCTACATGGGTGTCGTGGGCTTCACGCCGACCTTCGGCCGCATCAGCCGCTACGGCCTGCTACCGCGCTCCTACTCCTTCGACATGATCGGCGTCATGGGGCGGAGCGTCGCCGATGCCGCCCTGTTCGCGGCTGCCATGACGGGACCCGACCCACGCGACCGCGCGACGCTCAGGCGAACCCCCTTCAAGCTGCCGCAAGTGGCGGTCTCACGTCCACCACGGCTGTTGCTGTTCGAGGATTTCTTCGACGTCTCAAGCGACGATGTGACCCGGCACGTCACGGAGACCGTCGATCGCCTGACCGCGGCAGGCGCCAAGGTCCGCCGAGCGCGCCTGCCCGTCCCGCTCGACCTCCTGATCTCGATGCATACCGTGATTTTGATCACTGAGGCGTCTTCGACCCAGGCCAGCCAGTTGGCAAAGCACCGCGAGGCCTATGCCCCCGGGCTGCTCTCCCAGCTCGATATCGGCTCGGCCATCCCGGCGACGGCCTATCTGCATACACAGCGCCTGCGCCATCGCATCCGGCTTCAATTCGAGGACCTGCTCAAGGGCATCGACGGCTTCATCCTGCCCTCGACATCGGAAGTCGCACCCGACCGCAGCACCATCGGCCCGCGCCTCTGCCAGACCCCGTGGACCATTTTGGGCTGGCCCGTCTTCACGATCCCGGCCGGCCTCGGCGACGAAGGTCTGCCCATCGGCCTGCAGCTGGTCGGCGCACCTTTCAAGGAAACCAAACTCATCGGGATCGCCGACTGGATCGAGAGGCAACTCGACCCCATGCCCAGCCCCAACGCGTTCTGAATTGCCAAAGGAGAACGCGATCGTGGCTTCGAATACATTCTCCGTGGGCGTCGACGTGGGCGGCACGTTCACCGATGTCGTGCTGTTCGACCACGCGGAACGGCGCGCCATCGTGGCCAAGGTCCCGTCCGATCCGAACAACCAGTCGATCGCCTTCATGAATGCGCTCGCCAAGGTCGGGACCAGATTGTCCGACGTTCAGCGGGTCCTGCACGGCACCACGGTCGCGACGAACGCGATCCTCGAAGGCAAGGTCAGCCGTGTTGCCCTGCTCACCACTGAGGGCTTCCGCGACATCATTGAGATCGGCCGTGGTGAGCGCACCAAACTCTATGACCTGAAGCTCGTGAAACTGCCGCCCCTGATTCCTCGCCCTGCCCGCTTCGAGGTCGCCGAGCGGACCCAGGCGGACGGCACGATCAGCCGGGCCATAGATGCCGACGGCGTGCGTGCGGCGATCGCCGGCTGCGACCCAACGTCGTTCGACGCCTGGGCCGTGTGTTTCCTCCACGCCTATGCCAACCCCGCCAACGAACAGGCGGCAAAGGAGATTCTCGCGGAACTGGTCGGCGACACACCGATTTCGACGTCATCGTCGGTCACACCGGAATACCGCGAATACGAACGCTTCAGCACCACGGTGCTGAACGCCGCCGTGGCACCGGTCATGAACCGTTATCTCGGCGCGGTCGAAGAGCGCCTGGCAGACGGAGGCTATAAGCACCCCCTGCTGGTCATGCATTCGAGCGGCGGCGTCATGACCGCCCGGGGCGCCCGCCAATTGCCAGCCGCGACCATCCTGTCCGGGCCCGCCGGGGGTGTGGCCGGGGCGCAGGCCATCGCCCGTGACGCGGGCATCGGTAACATCATCACCTGTGACATGGGCGGCACCAGCACCGACGTAGCGCTGATCAAGGACGGCGAAATCCGCCACACGACCGAAGGGCGTATTGCCGGTTATCCCACGCGCATCCCCCAAGTGGACATCGTCACCGTCGGCGCCGGCGGCGGCAGCATCGCCAGCGTCACCGGCGAGACGCTGCGCGTCGGACCGGAAAGCTCCGGAGCCAGGCCAGGCCCCGCCTGTTATGGCCACGGCGGCGAGGAGCCCACCGTCACCGACGCGAATTTGCTCCTCAACCGGCTCAACGGCGACGACCAGCTCTCGGGCGAAATCTCTCTGCATCCGGATCTCGCCAGGTCCGCCGTCGATCGCCTCAAGGAAACCTTCCCCGACCTCGATACCATCGAGCTTGCCGAAGGAATCGTCCATCTGGCAACGGTGAAGATGGCGAGCACGATCCGCGAGGTGTCGGTCTACCGCGGCCACGACCCGCGAGACTTCGTGCTCCTCGCCTACGGCGGTGCCGGTCCGATGTTCGCCTCCGAACTCGCCAGCGAACTGGGCATGGCCTCGGTCTTGATCCCGCCTCACCCCGGCAATCTGTCGGCGCTAGGCCTGTTGGTCTCGCCCTTGAAGCGCGACTTCGTCCGCACTCTGGTACGGCGACTGGACCAGATGGCACCCGATGAGCTGACGACCGTCTACCGCGCGCTGCAGTCCGATTGCGAACGCGAGTTCGAGGCCGACCATCTGCCCACAGGGGAACTCGAATTCGAGCGCTCCGTCGATGTGCGCTACGTCGGACAATCCTCGACCCTCAACCTCAAGAGCGCGACCGATACGCCGGACCCCGCCGCGCTCGCCACTGAGTTTCACGCCGCCCACGAAGTCGCCTTCAGTCACGCGGCGGCCGACGAGCCGGTCGAGCTGGTCAATGTGCGCGTCTCGGCGATCCTGCCGGTCGATCCACTGGATATCAGCGCCGAGGCGCCGACCTCGGGGACCGCCAAGCCTACGGGGATGCGCCCGGTAACCTTTCGGGGCCGGTCGGTCGGCTCTCCGGTCTACGCACGGGATGAGCTGGCGGTCGGGACCGAGCTCAACGGACCGCTCATCATCGAGGAGACCGGTTCGACGTCGATCGTGTGGCCCACCGATAAGCTGCGGGTCGACGAATGGGGCAACCTTTGCATCGAGGTCGGGGAGAAATGATCGAACTCGATCCCATCACGGTCGAAGTCATTACCGAGCGGCTCATCGCCATCGTCCGTGAGATGCGCGCGACGATGATCCGCACCGCCTACTCGGTGACCATCTTCGAGATGAAGGATTTCTCGTGCGCCCTGTTCGATGCCACGGGTCGCCTGGTCGCTCAATCGCGAGAAGATTTGCCGGTCCACGTGGTGCCGATGCCGTGGACCGTGGAAGCCATCCTCGAAGAATACGCGGGTGACGTGAATCCCGGCGACGTCTTCCTCATGAACGATGCCTACCGCGGCGGCACGCACCTCAACGACGTCACGATGCTCTACCCCATCTTCGACGGCGATGATCTGGTCTTTCTCGCAGCAAACCGCTCCCATTGGGACGACGTGGGCGGCATGGTGCCGGGCAGTATGTCGGGCCTGGCTACCGAGATCCTCCAGGAAGGCATGCGCATCCCGCCGATCAGGATCTACGAGAAGGGGCGCGAGAACACCGCCGTCCTCGACCTGCTGTTCACCAATATGCGAGTGCCGGAGAACCGCAAAGGGGATTTCCGCGGCATGTTGGCAACCTGCCGTGTGGCAGAGAGCCGCGCCCTCGAGATCCTCGACCGGCACGGCCTCGACAACGTCATCGCCTGTGTCGAGCGGAATATCGAACGCACCGAGAGTCGCACGCGCGAGCACATCCGCGCACTTCCGGATGGCACCTACCACGCCGAGGACTATCTCGAGTTCTACCACGACGGCGTCTTCGATCCGGTGCTCTTGCGCCTGGCGCTCAGCGTCGAGGACGACACCATCCATATCGACTTTACCGGCTCCTCGGAACAGGTGGCCGGCGTGGTGAACGCCTCGCTGGCCGTCAGTGCCGCCGGCGCCGTGATCGCGCTGAAAGCATTCTTCGATCCGGAGGACCCGATCAACCAGGGAATTTTCGCCCCACTCACCTTCACTGCGGCGCCGGGGACTGTCGTCAACGCCATCCCACCCGTGCCGTGCGGCGCGCATGCGGAAATCCGCCGGCGCACCATCACGTTGACCGCGGCGGCGCTGGCCACGGCAATGCCGGAGCGGATGGCCGGAGACATGCAAGGCACGTCAAATCACACCCTGATCGGCGGCATCGATGACCGGTCCGGGCGCAACTATGTCTTCTACGAGGTTCCGGTCGGCGGATCGGGCGGTTTCATGGAACACGACGGGTCGTCTGTGTTCGGCACGGTCGACTGGGCCGACAACCAGCCGATTCTGCCTGCCGAGGCGATCGAGGTCCATTTCCCCCTCGAAGTCGTCCGTGAGGAGATCCGCACCGATTCGTGTGGCCACGGGCGGCGGCGCGGCGGCTTCGGCCTGCAGCTCGAATTGAAGGCACTCAGCCGGCAAGCGACGTTCTCGCTCGTCTCGGACCGTGCCATCGTGCCGCCCTTCGGGGTTCTCGGCGGCACCAGCGGCGCACCGAATGCCTACAGCATCCGCTCGAACGGCGAGATCACACCCCTGGCAACGCCCGGCAAAGCCAGCGGTGTTCCGCTGGCACAGAACGACGTCGTGATCGCCTGCACAGCAGGTGGCGGCGGTTACGGCCCGCCCCGTGAACGTGAGCCCGAACTGGTTGCTGCCGACGTGACGGATGGATTTCTGTCACCGGACACGGCGCACGATCTCTATGGCGTTGTTTTGGCCGATTCGGGTGACGTTGATGCTGCCGCTACCGAAGCACTGCGGGCTGCCCTCCAACCGGACTGGTACGACGTGACGGTCGTCGGCGAGGACGAATCATGTGTCGGCGACCTCGGCCGCCACCGCGTGTTCAGGATCAATCCTCAAAGTGCCTCCGACATGGACCTCAATGACGACGACTTGGTCGAGGCCCTGGGCGCCGTGCCGGTACCACTGCGTGGCTGGGTGCGCATCACGGACGACATGCCGCCGAATGCGGTCTCTCTCGACGCCTGGGGTCAGCATCAGTTGCGGTTAGCGGCCGGAGATGGAATTCAATTGCGGTTGTTGCGCAAACGGACGGATGCGGATTTACCGCTGGCGAACCGATCGTCGAAGGGCGTTGGACGGTAGGTTGGGAATGCAAGAAACGAAGAAGGACACGCTTCTCAGGAAACTCATCACGGAACTCCAGCGTTATCAGAGCAAGGAATTTCTCAAAGCGGCAATGGCGGTGTGCGCTCTGACCGCCATCGCTGATGGTGAAGTGAGCCTATCGGAGCGCTACAGCATCGATCAGGCGATCGCCAATGAGCCTGCCTTGCGGCCGTTCGATACCGCAAAGGCAGTCCGCATACTTGACGACTATATCTTCGCTATCCGCGAAGAAGCGGAGGTCGCGAAGAGGGTGCTCTACGACAAGGTGCGGTGTATTGCCGACGATCCCAAACAGGCTCGCACCCTGATGCGCGTCGCCTACCTGATCATCGTTGCCGATCAGCAGATTCTCAAAGCCGAGAAGGAAGAATTCGTTCGTCTCTGCGGGTTGCTGAGCCTGAAGCCCGACCAAATCTGGGATGAGCTGTCGGGTTGATCTGCCACGAAGTGGTTGCACGCTGCATGGCCTTGCCGCTGGCGACGAGATCTCCCCAGAGGCTCTGGCGCAGACTTGATCGGCAAATTAGCGCCGGACGAGTGCCAAGCCCACGGCCGCTCCCATCACCAGGGTACCCGAAATTCGGTTTCGCAGCTTCACGGTCGCCGCACCCGTCACATATTGCCGGACATTTCCCGCCAATATGCCGTAGCCCGCTGTAAGCACCGTCGCGATGACGAAGAACGTGATGCTGAGAATGATCAATTGTTGGGCAATATCCGCTCCCACGCTGATGAATTGGGGGAAGAACGCCGCGTAGAACGCCAGACTCTTGGGATTGGTCGCGGATACCACGAACCCCTGCCAGAATAAGCGCTGCCCTTGGCTGGAAGCCGCTGCTGCCGTTTCGTCATCCCCACTCGCCCACCAATACTGCACGCCGACATAGATCAGGTAGGCGACGCCGAGCCAGCGGATGATTTCGAACCACTCGGCGACGACCAGTAACAGCGAAGTCATGCCCGCGGCAGTCACCAACAACTGCAGAATAATCGCCGCCGACGTTCCCGCGACGGTCAGAAGCGCCGCCCGCGTGCCATGGGAAATACTGTGACCGATGGTCAGCATCACGCTGGGACCCGGCAGCAGGATCATGATGATCGTCGCCACGACAAAAGCGATATAGGTTTCCAGAGCCATTCATTTTCTCCCCTACGTGCCTGGCACTGAGACTGGCACCGAGCCAAGGATTTGACCAAAAAATAGGCAGTCAGATTAAAGGTTGGGCAAAACGGTTTACCGCGGAATTCGAAAAGCCCAGGATTCCGCCAATTTTTATCGAGTACCTCTCTCTCTGGGATGGCATGCGGCGTGCAGTGTCTCTTGGGTCAAGGAACGCCTTTTTGCTGGCGGACCGAACAATGCACAGCCACTCCGAGAGTCGACGCCATGAAGAAGATTGAAGCCATCATCAAGCCTTTCAAGCTCGATGAGGTCAAGGACGCCCTGCATGAGGTTGGATTGCAGGGAATCACGGTCACTGAAGCCAAGGGATTCGGGCGCCAAAAAGGCCATACCGAGCTTTACCGGGGAGCGGAGTATGTCGTGGATTTCCTCCCCAAGGTGAAGATCGAAATCGTACTTGAGGACAACATGCTCGAGCGTGCGGTCGAAGCGATTAAGCAGGCAGCGCACACCGGCCGGATTGGCGACGGAAAGATTTTTGTCTCGACCGTCGAAGAGGTCATCAGGATACGGACGGGAGAGACCGGCGGCGACGCCATCTGAAGACTCCTCACCGGGTTTACAGGACTTTGACCGACTCCAAGGGTTCAACTGACACAAGACTCGCAGTAACACAGCAGGGAACACAGAAAGGCCAACCATGTCTGATGCAACTTCCGTCCTCAAACAGATCAAAGACAACGACGTAAGATACGTCGATCTTCGCTTCACCGACCCGCGCGGAAAATGGCAGCACCTGGCCATGGACGTGAACGTCGTCGACGAAGACATGTTCGCCGACGGCGTCATGTTCGACGGCTCCTCCATCGCTGGCTGGAAAGACATCAGTGAGTCCGACATGACGCTGATGCCCGACACCGCGACGGCCGTCATGGACCCCTTCTCAGCTCAGAGCTCACTCATCCTCTTTTGTGACGTGATCGAGCCCACGACCGGCGAGGCCTACTCTCGCGATCCACGCTCGGCGGCAAAGCGTGCGGAGACCTATGTCAATTTCTCGGGCATCGGCGATCGCACCATGTTCGGACCAGAAGCTGAGTTCTTCGTCTTCGACGATGTTCGCTTCAACGTCGGCATGAACAGCAGCTCCTACTCGATCGATCAGGAAGAGGGTCCCTACAACAGTCAGCGCCAGTTCGAAGGCGGCAATATCGGTCACCGCCCCCCCGCCAAGGGCGGGTATTTCCCGGTCCCGCCGGTCGACTCCATGAGCGACCTGCGTGCCGAGATGCTCACCATCATGGCCGAGATGGGCCTCGATACGGAGAAGCACCATCATGAGGTGGCTCCGTCACAGAACGAGTTGGGCATCAGGGGTTCGAGCATGGTCCACACCGCGGACATGATGCAAATTTACAAATACGTAGTGCACAACGTGGCGCATTCGTACGGCAAAACGGCCACCTTCATGCCCAAACCCGTGATGGAGGACAACGGCTCCGGCATGCATTGCCACCAATCCATCTGGAGGGGCGACGACAATATTTTCGCCGGCACCGGCTATGCCGATCTATCGGAAATCGCGCTCTACTATATCGGCGGGATCATGAAGCACGCCCGCGCGCTCAACGCGTTCACCAACCCGAGCACCAACAGCTACAAGCGTCTCGTGCCCGGATTTGAGGCACCCGTGCTGCTCGCCTATTCGGCGCGCAACCGCTCGGCGTCCTGCCGCATCCCCTTCGCGTCCAGCCCAGGGGGCAAGCGTGTGGAAGTCCGTTTTCCAGATCCGGCAGCCAATCCCTACCTGGCGTTCGCGGCAATGCTGATGGCCGGCATCGACGGGATCGAGAACAAGATCCATCCGGGCGACCCGATGGACAAGAATCTCTACGATCTGCCGCCTGAGGAACTGAAGGACATTCCAACCGTCTGCGGATCGCTCCGTCAGGCTCTGGACTGCCTCGCCGAAGACAACGACTTCCTTAAGAAGGGGGACGTGTTCACGAACGACATCATCGACGGCTATATGGAACTAAAATGGGACGAGGTTCACGCCTTTGAGCAGGCGACCCACCCCATAGAATTTGCTATGTATTACAGTGTCTAATAGAACTTTCTTGAATCAAAAAATTCAATATGAGGGTCGGACCGATGGTCCGGCCCTCTCCGCCTAATCTCCGTCCACCGGCCGGGGCTGGCCGTCCTCATCAATCGCGACATAAACAAAGGTTCCCTCGGTGACCGAGATCTCTTCAGCCATCACGCGCCGGCGCACGATGGTTTCCAGGTGTACCGTGACCGACGTGCGCCCCACCCGCACGACTTCTCCGTAGATGCTGACGATATCTCCGACGGCGATGGGACGCTTGAATGTCATCGCATCGATCGCCACCGTGGCGACCCGTCCCCCGGACCTCCTTGCAGCGATGGTTCCGCCCGCTATATCCATCTGAGAGAGCACCCAACCCCCGAATATATCGCCATTGGAATTGGCGTCGGAGGGCATGGGTACAGTTCGAATGGCGGGTTCGGATAGCTGAGACATCGTGCTGCAATACCCCGCAGAGGACGAGAAAGAGGCTAGATATCGTTATTGCCGAGAAAAATCATACTGTATAGTGTGCCGCCGCGACCACCTGTAAAGTCGCAGCGGAGGCGCACAGGATGTCCATGGCGATGAACGATCTGTTTGATAATGGCGGCAAACGCCCCAAGAAACGGGATTCCGGGTATTCGGCGAAGGATATCGAGGTCCTCGAAGGCTTGGAGCCCGTCCGTCGGCGCCCCGGCATGTACATCGGCGGCACCGACGAGGCCGGACTGCACCACTTGGCGGCCGAAGTTATCGACAACGCCATGGATGAGGCTGTCGCCGGTCATGCCAGCCGAATCACCGTAACCCTGAGTGCCGACGGCACACTGACGGTCGAGGACAACGGACGTGGAATCCCGGTCGATCCGCACCCAAAATTCAAGAATAAGTCCGCCCTGGAAGTCATTCTCACAACGCTTCACTCGGGTGGTAAGTTCAGCGACAAGGTCTATCACACCGCTGGCGGCCTGCACGGCGTCGGTATATCGGTCGTCAATGCCCTGTCGGACCATTTCGAGGTCGAAGTCGCGCGCGACCGGGAAGTTTGGTCGCAGCTTTATTCCCGCGGGAAACCAACTTCCAAACTCAAGAAGGGCGGTAAATCTAACAACCGCCGCGGCACCCGCATCACCTTTCATCCCGATCCTGAGATATTCGGTCCGAAATTGTCCCTGAAAGCGCCTGAGCTTTATCGCATGGCGCGCACCAAAGCCTTCGTTTACGGCGGCGTCGAGATCATTTGGTCTTGCGATGAGACCTTGCTCAAGGAAAAGGACAGCACGCCGGCAAAGGAGAAGCTCCATTTTCCGGGCGGCATCGCCGACTATCTTTCCGCAATGACGGAAGGGTCCGAGCAGGTCGCAGACGTGCAGTTCTCCGGACGCGTCGCCATGGATTCCCGCGGTGGGAGGATCGAATGGGCCATTACCTGGCTTGCCCACGGCGACTCGTTTCTCAGTTCCTATTGCAATACGGTCCCGACACCCGAAGGCGGATCACATGAAGCCGGCCTCCGATCCGCGCTGACCAAAGCCCTACGCGAGTACGGTGAACGCCTGAACAACCGCCGGGCCAGCCAAATCACCGCAGACGACGTGCTCGGCCCCCTCGCTGGGGTGCTTTCGGTGTTTATTTCCGAGCCCCAATTTCACGGCCAAACCAAACAGAAGCTGGCCAGCCCCAAGGCACAGAAGCTCGTTGACTCGGTACTGCGGGATCATTTCGACCATTGGTTGTCGGGCGCACCTGAAACTGCGAAGTCGCTGCTCGAATTCATCATCGAACGGACCGAGGAACGGCTGCGCCGGAGGCAGGAACGCGATCTTTCGCGCAAGAAAGCAGGCCGGCGGACCCGCCTGCCGGGGAAGCTTACGGATTGTACCCGCGTCGGACAGGAGGGAACGGAAATATTCATCGTCGAGGGTGATTCGGCGGGCGGATCGGCCAAACAGGCACGCGACCGCGTGACCCAAGCAATATTGCCGCTGCGTGGGAAAATCCTCAACGTTGCCAGCGCCGGGCGCGAGAAAATGCATGCAAATCAGGAACTCTCGGACCTCATGCTTGCTCTCGGATGCGGGCTTCGCGAGGGTTATGAAGAAGAGAAGCTACGTTACGATAAGGTCATAATCATGACCGATGCCGATGTCGATGGCGCCCATATCGCGTCGCTTCTGATGACATTCTTTTATCGGGAAATGCCTGCATTGTTGGACCACGGTCATCTTTATCTGGCCGTGCCGCCTCTTTTCCGCCTGAGCCAGGGTGGCAAAACGATGTACGCACGAGACGATGCACATCGCGTCCGACTCCTCGCCGATGAATTCAACGGCCGGGGAAAGGTCGAGATCAGCCGGTTCAAGGGCTTGGGAGAGATGCCTGCAGCCCAATTGAAAGATACGACAATGGCGCCCGGCAAGAGGATCTTATTGCGGGTCACCGTCCCGGAACTCGAAGACAAAGGTACGGATCAACTGGTGGAGCATTTGATGGGCAAAAAGCCCGAGCACCGACTCGCCTTTATCCAAGAACGGGCCGCCCAGGTTCAGGATCTCGACATTTAGGGTGTCAGATCAGCGACACCAAATATCGATGTGATTTCTTGATCCTTTTGAATTTCGTTGCTCACAGTTTGTGATCAATTCCCTCACCTGCTATTGAGGAATTGCTGTTCCGACGCTGGCGTTGAATGAGGCCGTAACCATGAATGCGAAATTATCGCTGGCACTGGCCGCTATTGCGGCGCTGGTCGCCGCCTGTACCGTGCCCACAGGCGGGCCACTTCTGCCCTTTGCCACCGTCACTTCCAACCAGAGTCCGTTCTACGCCAACCATCTGGTTATCGGCGCGGCTCGGAATGGTCTCATGCCAGTCGTTATCATCAACAATCCGTTCGGCAATTCAAACGCGGAGGCCGTTAGCACCACGATGCGGGGGCCGGATTAGGCCGGGAATTTCAAGTTCCAATCTGTAGACTCAGGACAAACGCCTGCTCTTCATGCGGTCGTCGCCTTCGACGCATCCACAGACGCCTCCCGGCGATCTAATATTTGCCGTGTCCCTGCTGCCGCGACACGCCGCAGCGGTGGCGCTTTGCGCGTAATCGCCGCATTCTGCAACGGCAGCGAACCTCTCTCCATTGCGAGCGCGACGGCACCGCGTCCGCGCAGCGTCTCGGACGGCAGCTTCCGACGTATGATGATCAGCCATTCGAATGCCGTGTTCCCGATTGTGGAATACGGAACACAAGGACGCTGATACCTTCCGTTTCATTCGTGTATGGCGAAGTTCTTGGGCATGTTCCAAGGCTGTTGAGCCGTCACGATTCAGTGACCACCGCATAACATCAGCTCTGTTCCATTAAGATGTTCCGCAATTCTTTGAAAACTGGGACGAGAACGCTTGCATGACTAGTCCAGCACGATCCACTCTTTTCACGGCCATATTTGTTGGCCTTCTGATGTCTTTTTCCCCGGCGGGCGCTGAAAACGCGACTCCCTTCGCGGGTACGAAAGTCATCCCCACCAAGCAGGGCTTCAAGGAACTATGGAACCGGCTGGAATCCGCCATCCAAGCCAACCGTATGGGAATTGTTGGCCGGGCCAGCGCAAGCAGCGGCGCCAAATCTCAGGGCTTCGACATTCCCGGAAATGCCGTTGTCATGGTTTTCCGCAACGATTTTGCGCGACGCATGCTGGCGGCAAGCGTTCCGGCAGGAATCGAAGCTCCGTTGGGCATTTACATTACAGAGAACGCGGACGGAACGGCGACGCTCACCTATCGAACTCCGAGTAGCGTTTTCGGTCCGTACGAGAGCCCCGGCCTCGACGCAATGGCCGGAGAATTGGACACAATTTTCGGGAAGATCGTTTCCGATACGATCGGGCGCTAAAACTAAATCCGATCCAGCCAGTGCCGAAGCAAATCCGTAGTCTGCTCCGGCCATTCCAGCATGGGTATATGACCGCAGGTTTCCAGAACCTCCAGTTCTGCACCCGATATTCCTTCAGCGATCTCCTCGGACATCTCCAGCGGTGTTATGACGTCGTCACGGCCACAAAGCACGAGCGTCGGACACCTGATGTTTTTTAAATCCGGCCTACTATCTGGGCGATTCGCGAATGCCTTTTGCTGATTACGCAACCCCCTATCTCCGGCTTCCGTGATCATCGACTCCAGTGTGTGCACGTGCACACCATCTTCCGTTCGGTCAGGATGGAAAAAGACTGGAGCGTACATTTCAGCGATACTTTTGAAGTCACCCTGTGCGGCGAGCTTCGCCGCAGGTTGGCGGCGGGCGTTTTGCGCTGGCCATTCGGGACGGGCGGTGGTGCCAACCAGCGCGAGTCCGAGCACTCGTTCGGGCGCTTGGCGCATCACTTCGAACGCCACAGACCCGCCCATCGAATTTGCCAAAACCGCGAACTGTCGCGGCATAGCAACGATAGCCGTTTCCGCCAGGTCTTGAACGGTGTCTGCGCCGTAAAGATCCGCAACGACAATGTCCGCCACGTCACCCATTTGTCGTATCTGGTGGGTGAACAAACGTCGATTGCAGAGATGTCCGGGTAATACCAAGAGAGGAATTGGTGCGCCCATTTGCATCATTCTCGCTTGACTCCGCCTATCCGAATACCCATCTCCACATCAGTGTATGCAAGAAGTCCCTTCGCGATCGAAATTCTAGAAACCCTCAGTTTTCTGGGCTTTTCAGCGATTGATCGTTGACATCCAAAGTCATGTAGAGTATTGCGGCCACGAACCTGCGGCCCGACACTCGCATTGTACGCCGCAATATTTGGCAACACATGAATTTTTCTGATCTTGGTCTAAGCCCCGAAGTTCTCAAAGCGATCACGGAAACGGGGTATGAAACCCCGACACCGATCCAGGAACAATCGATACCAATCGTAATGCAAGGTCGCGACCTGATGGGTTGTGCCCAGACCGGTACTGGCAAGACGGCATCCTTTACCTTGCCCATGATCGACATGCTGGCAAGCGGGCGAGCGCGGGCTCGTATGCCGCGTGCATTGATCCTTGAACCGACGCGCGAACTAGCGGACCAAGTTGCCGAAAACTTTACCGTCTATGGCAAGTATCAGAAGCTATCGATGGCACTTCTCATCGGCGGCGTATCGTTCGACGAGCAGAACAAGAAGATCGATCGCGGGGTCGACGTGCTGATTGCCACACCTGGGCGTCTGCTTGACCATGTCGAACGGGGCAAACTCTTGCTCAGCGGTGCCGGTATCTTGGTCATCGATGAGGCCGACCGAATGCTGGACATGGGTTTCATTCCAGACGTCGAGCGCATCGTGAAGCTATTGCCGCCACTCCGGCAAACTCTGTTCTTCTCGGCAACTATCATGCCCGAGATCAAGAAAATCGCAGGACGCTTCTTGAATAATCCAAAACAGGTCGTGGTCGATCCTCCTGCATCAACGGCTGAGAATGTCGACCAGCAACTTGTGGTGGTTCGGCAGGAAGACAAGCAAGACGCGCTACGCAACATCTTGCGCAGCAATGGTGTCGAATCAGCGCTGATCTTTTGTAACCGGAAGCGTGACGTCGATATTGTCGCTCGGTCACTAAGCAATCACGGCTTCAATGCCAAATCGCTCCACGGCGACATGCAACAATCGGTGCGAATGGACACGCTGGAGCAGTTCCGCAAGGGGAATATCGGTCTTCTTGTGGCTAGCGACGTCGCAGCCCGCGGACTGGATATCACGAGTTTACCTTTCGTCTTGAATTTCGACGTTCCCTCGAGTGCAGAAGACTACGTTCACCGTATTGGTCGGACCGGAAGGGCCGGCCTGTCAGGAACGGCGATCACGCTCGCAACGCCCGACGACGTCAAGCTGGTTTCTGCGATCGAACGCCTTATTGGGAATTCCATCCAGGTCAAACAAGCGCCCGAAGTCGAGAACATGAACCTTGGCAGCGGATCGGAATCCGAACGAAAACCCCGCGGCGGATCCGCACGACGTGGGCGGCGGAGCAAATCCAATGGACAGACTACGGCTTCGAACGACAAACTGTCGTGCAAACCTAAGTCTGTATCCGAAGGCGAGGGCCGGAAAAAACAATCGAGCGGCAAGCGTCCGGAAAAGCAGCGCCAGGAACAAAATCCTACTCCGCAGAATGGCAGGAATACGGCTCCTACAAACCTGAAGTTCGGTGTCACCGACGAAGTGCCAGCGTTCTTGGCACGTCCATCCCGGGTACCACCGGAATAGACTCAGCGGCGTAGCCTATGCAGACGATTTTCGTCATGGTGAAATGCGATCTCGGCGAGGCCTACCGAGTAGCCGATGAAGCCGCCCAAGAAGAGCAAGTGTCTGAGGTCCACTCGACTTCAGGGTAGTACGATCTGATAATGAAGTGCTACATCGATGACGATGTCGATATCGGGCATTTTGTGACTGAAAATATTCAGCGCTTGTCCGGCGTCAAGGACACGTTCACGATCATTGCATTCAAAGCATTCACGTAACGCGAATGGTGCTTTATTGGGATCACTTTGTGATCCCAATTGGTACATCTGAAGCTGCTCTACAAACTTGTGATTGGGCAGATTTCGTTGAGTTGGAACTGACAACGCATCCAACTCAAATGTGTCAGGTGCTTGGAAGCGGTAAATTTATCCACCTGTTCCGATTCCGAGTTTCCACCCGGCAAGTGCCCGAAGTGAGCCTCCGTAAGGAGGCTTCAAGTTCACGGCACGCTCCACTAGCGATCCCTGGATGGGATACTGCGATTTCCACAGAATTCCGTTCCGAGGTGACCCCTACGCTTCAATATCGCCACTGAAAAGCGGTGGCAGCACCGTTGAGAGCGCCGACCCTAACGGCGGTGCTCCATTGAGCCAGGCGCGCCGCGGAGACAATCGGGGAATCATCGCGCTGGTCCGTCCCATGTCGATATCAAACCAGCAAACCGAACCCAAATCTGTTCCACGTGTTGCGTGTTCAACAACTTCTTCAAGGTTGCGATAAGCTCGTACCGCCAACACCGGTCCGAGTATGGGCAAGCGAAGCGCCGCCATTTCATCGGCAACCTCTACAATGAGTGTCGGAGCTATCTTCCTGGTCTGCCCCGAAAACGACTCACTACCCGGATTGACCCTGATGATCTGGGCTCCTCGATAGATCGCGTCTTCCACCAAATATCGGACCAGACCAGCATGTTGGATACTGACCATTGAGCCGTAGTCAGAATTCTGCACCAGAGTTGGGTACATCGCAGCGACCGCATGCCGAGCATAGCCGAGAAAAATATCAACCGCTCTGCGGGGGACATACACGATGTCCGGTGCTGACGGATGTTGCCCCGCGTTCAACAACTTGGAGCGCATGATCTGCTGGGCAGCCTGGTCGAGCGAAAATCCGCGCGCAACAACAGCCACACCGCGGCCTTGAACCGCTAAAAATAGCGGAACCAAACCACTTCCCGCAGCCAATGAAGCACTTCTCGCCTGTGGCCAAGGCGTCGCCGCATGCAATTTATCTAGGGGAAGGCGGGCAAACGTCGAAGCGACGTTCTCGCCACCCGTAACTGCCACGACGTGATCAGGCGGAAAGATGTCCCCGATAATTCGCTTAATTGCATCGCTCGTTTGCGGCGTTTGATGCGGGAGAGCCATCACCACCCTGTGCCCGGACGCGATTGCGTCAACGGCCGGAACCAAGGACTGGGAGACAGGAAAATGCCACGTCGGTACGAATCCCGTAACACCGATACCGTGACCATCATCGATCCAACTGGCTACAGCAGGGCCGACGACTCGACTCAGACCTGCCGCAACTTGCGACGAACCGGCCGAAGGTCGTACAGCCAAGTCTCGACAATCGAGCGGGAACCGAAATCCGACTGTATGGCTTCAAGGATTTCAGAGGTTTGCCGAACGAGTTGCGCATCGAGCCTGCGTAACAGTGCCAGGCGATTCGCACGGCTTGGCGCACCCTGGTCGCGCAGCGCTGCCCTCTGGACATCAACAAGCGCCGCAAGGCGGTCCTCGGTAATTGGAGACCGCGTAGAATCTGTGTTGAGGACGGCTATCGACATGCCGTGTCCTTATCGGCTCGATTCCGAAGCTCTATAACATGGACAGCCTGTTCGTTCGGACCTTCCATATGATCCTGTCAGATTGTCCAATTCGGACACGCGGTGACTCCCTTGGCATCTCTCAAGCTGCGCATCATGGTACAGTCGCATCACTGATATATTGCTAACAAATGCAGATGGCCTCAAGCGCAGAATGATCATCGCACAAATTACAGACTTCCACATCTCGCTTCCGGGCGAGCGCATGGACGAGATGTTCCGAACGGCCTCTTTTCTTGAAACAGCGGTCAAACATATTTGCTCTCTGGAGCCGTCACCGGACGTGGTCCTGGCCACGGGCGATCTTGTCGACAAAGCGATCCCAGAAGAATACGAACGGCTGCGCAACATTTTGGCGCCCATCGATGTACCCATCTACGTCATTCCCGGAAATCATGACGACCGCGGCGAAATGCGAAGTGCGTTCGGAGAACTTGGCTATTTACCCACTGAGGGTAAGTTTCTGAACTACGTGATCGATCAATGGCCAGTCCGCCTGATTGCACTGGATACCGTCATTCCTGGAAAAATCAGCGGCGAGCTTTGCACGGAACGACTGAATTGGCTTGCGGATCGCCTCGCTGAGGAACCGCTCAAACCCACCTTGATCTTCATGCATCATCCGCCGATCAAGAGCGGGATCAGCGCGATGGATCGGCATGGGTTTGATTCTGGCGGCAGTGAAATGGGGGCCATCGTCGAGCAATATTCAAACATTGAAAGGGTGGTTTGTGGCCATCTCCACCGGCCCATCACGGCGCGCTGGCATGGCACGGTCTTAAGCGTGGCACCAAGCACTGCCCACCAAATGGGATTGAACATGCTCGAAGGAGCCCGGCAACAGATCGTCATGGAACCTCCCGCTTGCCTTCTTCATATGTGGCAGGAAGATACGGGTATCGTCAGCCACACGTCCTATACGGATGACTACGAGGTTCCTTTGTCCGTCGCACTGCCTTAGCTAAATACTAGGCAGCGGAGCGATTTCCCAGACGGCGATACAATGCCTGCCAGGCCTCGACGAAACACTCGACATCCTCTGCTTGCGAGGCCCACCCAAGACTGACACGAATTGCCGAACCGCTCTGATTCTCGGGCAATCCCATTGCTTCGAGAACATGAGAACTCGACACCTTTCCCGACGAGCAGGCCGCCCCGGCGCTGACCCGCACACCCGCAAGATCCAGCGACATAACCTGTGTCTCGGCAGAAACACCGGGCATGACAATGCAAGACGTATTGGGCAGACGCGGAGCATTCATACCGATGACGAATGCGTTGGCCTCAAGGGCACACACCTCGGTCTCCAATTTGTCCCGCAGCGCAGCAATGCGACCCATTTCTGCGGAATCAGATATTACGCCCGCCGCCGCCGCGCCAAACCCAACGATCCCCGGGACATTTTCAGTGCCGGCACGCTGTCCCCGTTCCTGACCTCCGCCGGAAACAAGTGCCCCAGGCAATTCCACACCCTCCCTGATAACCAGTGCACCAACGCCCTGAGGCCCGCCAAACTTGTGCGCCGAAAATGTCATCATGTCGGCGCCCAATTCACTCAAATCCACCGAGATCTTTCCCGGACCCTGTACGCCGTCACAATGAATGATGGCCCCGTGAGCTTTCGCTATTTCAGCTATTTTGGCGATCGGCTGAATGATCCCTGTCTCGTTGTTGGCGAGCATGACGGACACCATCGCCCGGTCAGGCAGGTGGCCTAATTCATCGGACAATGTTTCAAGATCGAGAATACCGTCACGGTTTACCGGTATCAGTGAACTTCGATCTGGAACGCTCCGTGAAATATTGAGCACTGAATCATGCTCAACCGCCGATACAACCAAGTGTCTACCCTGGATCGCTGAGCCACGCAGAGCCAAATTGTTTGCTTCTGTGCCACCACTGGTAAAAATGACGGTCCCGGAGGCTGCCCCAACAAGTCGGGCGATGTTCTCGCGGGCCGATTCGATCCTTGCCCGGGCATCTCTACCATCACTGTGGACCGAAGACGGATTGCCGGACGACCCGAGAACAGACGTAACGGCACTCACGACCTCCGGACGGACGGGAGCAGTCGCGTTGTAATCCAAATATCCTGGGTTGCGTTTAGCCATCGGTTGATGCGGCCGCCTAGGTATCTTCTCCGGCCGGCGTACGGAACGGATCGGCGCCATTTCCGAATATTCGCCGGTCACCGCCGATACGGCGATTCACGACATCGTCGAGCGTGACCGCGCCCAAGAATCCTTCAACGCGCTCATCTAGTTCGTGCCACAGCGCTGCAGTGAGGTTCCATCCGCGCGCCGTCGTCATATCCACCGGAAATCCATTCTTCCGACGCCGGCGCCGGTTCGGTTCTTCGATCGCCTTGATGATGTCCAATATAGGAATGTCTTCGGGGGCCTTATTCAGCATGTACCCCCCACGAGGCCCGCGCGTGCTCTTGATCATCCCCTGTTTGCGAAGCTTGGCGAGTAGCTGCTCCAAGTAAGACAACGAGATGTCCTGACGGGCCGCGATATCGGCAAGAGCGACCGGACGGCCGGAACTGTGGAGGGCCAAATCTGCCATCGCCATGACGGCGTATCGGCCTTTCGTGCCGAGATCAACGGTATGGCGCATTCCAGAATATTTAGCGCGAGTTGCTCAGACTGATCTTGAAGACAAGGGACTGCCTAGTTGTTGCAGTCAGGTGTATCCTCAGGAACGACATCCGGCTCACTCTCTGACTCGGACTGCCACGACAAGGAATTGCTCTGGTCGCCCAGTTGCGCTTCCAATTCCATCACGCGCAAACTGAGCGATTGAACCTTGTCCAGTAGAGCGTCGATCCGTCGAGAAATTGGATCCGAGTCGTCGTCCACAAGCGTTCCGTAAGGATCGAATCGTTTCGGTGCTTGACGTCCCGCGGCTGCGCCTGCTGCTCGAGCCGGAATCCCGACAACAGTGCCGCCCGCCGCAACATCCTTGAGAACAACGGAATTCGCACCAATTCGGGCATTTGCACCGACAGTGATAGGACCAAGCACTTGAGCACCAGACCCAACTATTGCGCCGTCTAGCAGTGTCGGGTGCCGCTTCTCGTTCGCCTGAGATTGGCTGTCGACTGCGGGCGCGATGCCACCCAGCGTCACGTCATGATAGAGTGTGACGTTGTCGCCAATTACCGAGGTCTCGCCGACAACGACACCCATTCCGTGATCGACAAAAATTCCTTGCCCAATCTGAGCGCCCGGATGAATTTCAATCCCGGTAAAAAATCGACCCAGGTGCGATATAAAGCGGCCCAACAGCTTCCAATTGCGCAGCCACAATGCGTGTGCAACGCGATAGAACAACACGGCATGGAAGCCCGGATAACAAAGAATGACCTCAAGCTTAGACCGAACCGCCGGGTCACGATCGAAGACTGCCTGGATATCTTCGCCAATGGTATTGAACATTGGCATCCTCACTATAATATTGTGGGTACCGATATACTCTTGAGCTGAGTCGCCTCAAACATTCTTTGAGACATTCGGCAGCTAGCTTCTCTGCATATAGGTTAGCTAGACATACCAGTCAATGATATGAACCGGTTGGGAGCCCTACCTGTGGTGGCCTTGCCAACCTGCTGCACGATATGTATGTCCTCGGTGGGCATATCAATTCAACACCGCGATATGCGCCAGTCGCTTGGAGGATGAATGCCAGAAATCAACATCGTTGGTCCAGAAGGCCGGCTTGAAGGCCGCTACCATCACCAACCCGACGCACCTCAATCGCCCATCGCATTGATCCTGCACCCGCATCCCCAATTCGGCGGGACCATGAACAATAAAGTTGTTTACAACTTGTTCCATTCCTTCGTGCAACGGGGTTTTTCGGCACTGAGAATCAACTTCAGAGGCGTCGGGAAGAGTCAGGGGACGTTCGACAATGGTCAAGGAGAGCTGTCCGACGCGGCGTCGGCCCTCGACTGGTTACAAGCGTCCAATCCCAGCGCTTCCGCATGTTGGGTCGGAGGCTTTTCGTTCGGTGCGTGGATTTCCATGCAGTTGCTCATGCGTCGACCTGAGATCACCAGTTTTATCTCGGTTGCCCCGCCCGCCAACATGCTGGACTTCACTTTTCTGGCACCGTGCCCGGCTTCTGGATTGATCGTCCACGGTAGCGAAGACGATATCGTCCCAAGCGAAGACGTCGACAAGCTCACCGCGAAGTTGCAGAGCCAGCGCGGCATCGAAATAACCTATAAGACCATCTCGGGGGCCAACCACTTCTTCGAAGAGAAGCTGCCCGACCTCAATTCATTGGTTGAAAAGTATCTCAAAAAATCTGTCGTCTGACGGGAATTCGGCGCCCGAATATGGGCGTGCGTCAGCAATTGGAAGGTCTGTGAATGACACCTCCAACGCAGGGTCGGGCGACGCCTGTCGTCGTCGGCCAGCTCAGAGGCAACTGATTGATCGCACGAACAGCCAGATAGGCGAATGCCTCCGCCTCCAGGACATTTCCGTCCCACCCAGCGTCTTCGACGGGTTCAACTGTTCTGCCGAGACGGGTGGCGAGTTCATCCATCATCACCGTGTTGTGCCTCCCCCCGCCCGTGACCAACCAACGTAACGGTTCAGACGGAAGAAAGTGAGCCGCCTCGCAAACAGCCTGAGTGGTGAACGCGACCAATGTCGCTGCGCCGTCTTCAGGCGATAGATCCCGCAACGGCTCAAGTGAAAATGCATCTCGATCGAGCGATTTTGGTGGCGCTCGCGAAAAAAATGGATTCTGTAAAAGCTGCTCCAGGACAGACGAATTCACGGAACCGGCAGACGCCAGCCCACCATCTCGATCAAACCGGGCGCCGATATGCATAGCAGCCCAATCATCAAGCAGAGCATTACCGGGTCCTGTGTCAAACGCCCAAATCTGAGGAATGAGACCTCCGCCAAGGTCATCAACTTCCGAATCGGCCTGATCGTCGCCCAGCCACGTTACGTTTGCGACTCCACCGAGATTGAGCACAGCGACCGGCTTTGGGATATTCCGGGCGAGGGCCCAATGATAAGCGGGCGCAAAAGGTGCGCCCTGCCCTCCTGCCGCCATATCAGCGCTACGCAAATCGTTGACGACCGTAATTCCGGTCATTTTTGAGAGTAGCGCACCATCCCCAATTTGATGAGTGCGATGCTCATCAGGGGCATGAAGAATCGTATGGCCATGAAATCCAATAACATCTATTTTTGAGTTATTTAAATTATTTTGTTCAAGTAAAAAATTGACTAAACCTGCGTGCTGGATGGTTAATTCTGCCTCCACTTCCAACACATCTCCAACACCCGAAATCAAGTCCGAAAGTCTTTCCCTAAATTCCTCGCTGTAGGATGCCATCGCGGATGGCCCCCGCTCGAGGACGGAGACGCCATCGGTACGAACGATGGCCGCATCTATGCCGTCCCGGGACGTGCCGCTCATCAACCCAAGCGCCGTCATTTCCGATCTCGAGGCATCATCCACTGCAATAGACTCCCGTATGGAGTTGAATCCCGAATTCGTGTCTGGGACCCGAGTTGTCGCACATCTGGGTTTATGCTACATGGTGGGCTGCCGCTTTCGCTATAGTCTCGTTATACTTCCTGCGCCTGCCTGGTCGCGAGTGTTGAATTTTCGAGACGAGCCGGCGGAGAAACTTTCTCCGGCCTTCAGACATGCAGCAACCAAAATCCGATTTTCTGCGCGCGCTAACAGAGCGCGGCTTCATCCACCAATGCACAGATCAGGTGAATCTCGACCAAGCGGCGTGCGACGGCGTTGTGACCGCATATATCGGCTTTGATTGCACGGCACCCAGCCTTCACATTGGAAACTTGGTCGGAATCATGCTCCTCCGCCATTTTCAGCACGCCGGACACCGGCCAATTGTGCTGATGGGTGGTGGCACTACGAAGGTTGGCGATCCGTCAGGAAAGGAAGAGAGCAGGAAAATTCTCTCGGAGGCGGAAATTGCCTCCAACATGGCTGGAATCAAGGAGGCCTTCGGACAATTTCTCGATTTCGGCGACGGTCCGACCGATGCCCTGATGGTCAACAACGCAGACTGGCTGGATACTCTCGAATACATCCCATTCCTGCGGATATTTGGCGGCCATTTCTCGGTCAACCGAATGCTCACCATGGATAGCGTGAGGCTCCGGCTCGATAGAGAGCAACCGCTCAGCTTCCTCGAATTCAACTACATGGTGCTGCAGGCCTACGATTTTGTGGAACTTTCCCGCCGCCATGATTGTGTGCTCCAGATGGGCGGCTCCGATCAGTGGGGTAACATCGTTAATGGTGTTGACCTGGGACGTCGAGTGGACAATCGGTCGCTATATGGTCTGACTTCGCCGCTCATAACAACGTCCTCCGGCGCGAAAATGGGTAAGACTGCGTCGGGCGCCGTATGGCTGAACAGGAGCATGCTTTCTCCTTATGATTACTGGCAATTTTGGCGCAACACCGATGACGCCGATGTTGGCAAATTCATGCGTCTGTTCACGGAACTACCAGTGGATGAAATCGAGCGCCTGGAAGCGCTCGCAGACGGCGAGATCAACGAAGCGAAAAAAATTCTGGCGAACGAGGCCACCCGCCTTTGCCACGGTCCGGAAGCGGCTCAGTTGGCCGCTGAGACTGCTCGGAATACTTTCGAGGGCAGTGGCATCAGTGAAGATTTACCAGGCATCGATGTGCCCCAAAGCGAATTGAGTGCCGGTATCGCGGCGTTCGATCTCTTGCATCGCGCCGGGCTCAGTTCTAGCCGCGGAGAAGCCCGTCGCCTTATCAAGGGAGGCGGCGGGCGCATCAACGATGCCGTCATCCAGGATGAGGACCAGTTGATCACGCTGGAACATTTGGGAGCGGAAGGCGTGATCAAACTGTCAGCCGGCAAAAAACGCCACGCGCTCGTCAAACCGACTTAGGCCTGTTCGTGCACCGCAACTGGGGATGCGCTACTCGCCCTGCTGTTGCAGATTTTCCTGCGGCACGCCGTCGGACGGCTTTACGTTTCCCGATACGATAGATCGGAGAAAGCCAGGGGCCAGCGCGGAAAGCGGATTTACGGTCACCTTCGGTTCACTGAGGGGTCCGTTCACAGCATAGGTGATCGCGAAGATACCCTCGCCCTCTCGGCCAACAAGTAGATTTCCCAGCAAAGGAATATTTCCGAGCACCGAATTCAGGGTATAGGCAGGGACCAACGTCCCCCGAAATTCGACCTGACTATTCTCACGATCCAGCCCACCTTCCAACGTGATTCCCAGAGCAGGTCCGAACGCGCGTGCATGTTCAATATCCAATCGACCGTTTTGAAGAGCGAATGGCGCCTCAAATCGGACGAACGAGATACCGTCCCCGTTCAGAAGATCGGCCATACCCGTCAGCGACCCAATCGTCAGGATACGTGCGAGCACGGGCGCGTTCACAACTTTGAACGAATCGATTCCAATTTTTCCCGTCAAAGGACGCGAGGGCAATGATTCATCAATTGCTGCCGTGAGCGCCAGTTGGCCTCCAATTGCGTTATCAAACACGCCGAGGGACCGCACAAATGCGCCCGCGTCACTTGAGTTCACGGCCAGATTGCGCTTGCCGGGCTCGGTATTGAGCAAGATTTGCACAGGTGCCCCACCACTGAGCACTCCGTCAGCCTCGATTTCCTGCCATGATGTCCCAGAGTACTCAGCCCTGCCGTTCGCCTCTAAAAGGCTGTGGCGTTCGCCGATAATGACCTCTCCAACTCGCATCGACAGAACCAATGGCGGGATGGCAAGAGCCTCGTCCCCACCAAACAATCGCGCAAGATAAGGCCTCATGTCGAAGCGCTCGCCTTCCAGAGCGACGATGAAGCCGTCAGGAGCTCGTGGCCTGATTGATATCGATATCCTGCTCTCCCCGATTTCAAGCAAAGACAAATCCAAACGCCGAATCTCGTTGTCACTGCTCAGCTCCGCCTGACCTACGGTCGAAAGACCCGGAGCCGTGAGTTCAAAGGATGTAACCAGCTCGCCATTTTCACCGCTGGGTTTGGCATCGAATTTCGCACTGGCAACGTCGCCTGCGGCCTTATCCCAGACAAGTTCCGGAAAATCGAGTTGAGCGGGCGTGAGGTCTACGGTGGCACTAATTTCGAGAATCTCCCATCCCTTGGTCAAAATTTGTGCACTGACTGGCGTCAGGCCAGTGACACGTGGCGCGGTCGGAAAACCTAATTCTCGACGGTTTCCCTCATCCAAATTTGCTGCCAGGGACAACAAACTGGTCGCAGGACCCGCAGGACGAAATGCGCGACGCCACTCTAGATCAAAACCCGCCCCATCGATGGTTGCACTTCCCGCTGCACTTATGCCGTTTCCATCCAACTGAACCAGCAAGTTGCCATCACTCAGTTCATGATCCCCAACGATATTGGGCACACCGAAATCACGTAAATTCACAGCCGCGGCATATCTCACTTCTCGGCCTTCAAGGCCCTCCTTGATCGGCAAATCGAACCGCACCCGCACCGCGCTCAAACCCGTCGCTGAAACAGGTTCGAAACCGATCGCCCGGGCAAATCGGTATGGTTCACGATCCAGCACGGCTAAGACCTCAGACACCTTGCCACTTCCAACGAACTCGATGTGGGCTGTGTTATTCTCTGCGTTAAGACCCTCTACCCGGACGGTGCCTTCGGACAATGCAATTTCCCCAACACGACCGCTCTCGACCATCAGGTCGATTACACCTCCCGACATTCGCGCCGTTCCGCGCGCCTCCACGAGCTTGGGCATGCCGCGCAAATATCTCGTCGACACGCCCTCAAATTCAAATGTGAGATCAACAGCGTCATCCTGTAAGCCCTGCTCCAGGAGAACCTCAGGAGATACAGTAAGCCGAACGTTCCCGCGCGTGACCTTGCCACCACGGACACGAGTTGTGATCCAATTGCGCGCCTTGCGGGCTAAGTTACTCGGCCAAAATCGTTCTAAATCGTCTACCGGAAAATCTTGAATATTGGCTTCGAGCGTAACGGCCAATTCTTCTTCGAGAACGATCAGGCCGCTCGCCGAGGCGCTAGCCCTCCCTGTATCCAGGAACAATTCACTAATTTGAATCGCAGTCAGGCCGTCTTGAATTCGCCCTTTCATTCCAATCTGCTGAAAATGCAGATCTTCATCAAAGAAGCGAGGGAGACGTATGTGACCGGAGTCAGCAGCCAGATCGAATTCGACAGCTCCGACCGGCCCCTCTGAGTTCAACGTGAGATCGATCGTGCCGCTCACTGATGCCCGAAGCGCGTCAAATTGTGCGATTTTCGGATGATATTTCGCGATCGTGCGAGGTTCGAACCCCGTCAAATCCAGCTGCACAGCCACTTCACCGCTGTTTCGAATATGGGAAACATTGGCATTTATGGGCGTTGCAACACCGTCAAGATCCACGATGGCAGAAACCTGCCCAATTATGCGCGTGGCGTTTCGAACCAAAGAAATCTTGCCTTCAGTCGAACGCCAAGTTTGATTGAGCACTCGGTCGACGATTGTAATTTTTGCGCCACGTACGCTGACCTGAGAGAGGAGTTCAGTCGATCCGCCTTGACCTGGTTCCGTACGCAACCGTTCTAAGAGCGCGGCAACAACGAATCCTGCATCTCGGGCCCCTTCGTCGTCGGTTCCGATTCCAAACGCCCCATCCACATTCCGAATCAGTCTGAGCTCCGGCCCCAGCAAATTAATGCGGGTCAAGGCGACACGTCCCCCCAACAAAGCCCGGCCACTGACACCGAGGGACATTTCAGGAATACCAGCGATTACGCGATCGCCACTGTCAAATATTTGCACGCCGCGGACACGAATATCGAGCCTGCGCTCCCAATCGGCCCACGCCAAAATGGTATCCTCAAGATCAATTCGGACACCCTGCACGCCAATATTCAGCGCATCGCGGACATAAGGAGTCAGGAATTGCAGTGAAATCGGCCCAGACCAGAGCATCCACCCAAGCACAACGAACACGATGGCTGATCCCGCCGTGCTCGCTGCAAGCAACCGAAGCAACATTTTGCTGGTTGAGACAATCACTTGTCTGTCGTGCCGTATTTCAGAATGCTACCCAAATACATAGAAATTCTTGACCGCCACTGCCCTTTTGCGCAGTGTGCCCCATACTTTGACGTGAAGGAACGCGCGTATTGCTGTTTCTATCACAGATAAAACAACTTCCTGCGCCGTACTCATCGGAACGTGTAAAAAACGGCCTTGAGGAATGGCATGGCCGGGCCGCGACTCACGAAGATTCTTCATTGGAAGATTTTTCAAGGCGCGTTTCGGGCGATGCGGGAGGCAGCGGATTGTTGGCCGCCGTATTCGGTAACAGCCCGTTTCTTTCGCAATGCCTACTGCGCGATCTGGAATTTGCGCGCGATTTGATCGAACGCGGCCCGCTGGAACTCAGCACAGAAATACTCGGGTTACTTTCGGCGTCCCAAACTACGGATAGCGCCACCTTGATGGTGACGCTTCGTGAATTTCGTTCAAAGATGGCTTTGCTTGTTGCCGCCGCAGACATTGCGGGTATTTGGTCTCTCACCGAGGTAACGCAAACGCTTAGCCGATTTGCATGCGCGTCCATTGACGTGACTATCAATCACCTTTTGGCTCAAGCAGCCGCTGCGGGGGATGTGAAGCTGCTCAACGAGAAGCATCCAGCGGACGACAGTGGATTCACAATTATCGGAATGGGGAAGCTCGGCGCCGGCGAACTCAATTATTCCAGCGATATTGATCTAATCGCGCTGTTTGACCAGGAGAAAATCCAATACACGGGTCGCAAGTCACCCCAGGAATTTTTTGTGCGGTTGACGAAGGAATTGGTCAAATTTCTACACTCGCGCACAAACGACGGTTATGTGTTTCGGACCGACCTGAGACTACGTCCCGACACTGGAAGTTCGCCATTGGCAATGTCGATGGAGGCAGCCGAGGGCTACTACGAGAGTGTTGGACAAAATTGGGAACGGGCCGCACTGATTAAGGCCGCTCCCGTCGCTGGCGACATAGCCGCGGGTCAAGCTTTTCTGGACCGCATTGCACCATTCATTTGGCGGAAATATCTCGATTTCGCCGCCATTGAAGACATTCATTCGATCAAAAGGCAGATCCATGCCCATCGAGGACACGGGTCTGTCGTAGTCCCTGGTCACAATGTCAAAGTCGGGCGGGGTGGAATTCGGGAGATCGAATTCTTCGCACAAACTCAGCAATTGATCGCTGGCGGTCGCGATCCTTCTCTCAGGGTGGCTGGCACATGTAGTGCACTTAATGCGCTCGTTTGTTGTGGCCGCCTCGATCAGAACGTCGCCGATGAGCTTGAGCATTCTTACGAATATCTCCGCCGCCTTGAACACCGGCTACAGATGGTCGCCGATGAACAAACCCACTCTATTCCGGAGGACAACGAAGGATTGGCCCATATTTCCACGTTCATGGGCTTTGCAGGGACCGAGGCATTCGTGGATGAGACCTTGAACGTGTTGCGAACGGTAGAACGGCATTACGCGAAGCTTTTCGAACATGCCCCCGCGCTTGGAGATGCTGGAAACCTTGTCTTCACCGGTACTGAGGATGATCCGGAAACGATCTCCACGTTGACTGATCTCGGTTACGGTGAGCCATCGACAACAGCCGCCTTGATTAGGACCTGGCATCACGGGCGTTACCGTGCGATGCGCAGCGCTCGCGCCAGAGAATTGCTAACTGAGCTTACGCCCGCGCTACTGCGAGCATTCGCATGTACTACGAACCCCAACGCCGCTGTACTGAAATTCGACGAGTTCCTGGCGAAGCTGCCGGCAGGAGTGCAGATTTTCTCCCTGTTCTATGCCAATCCGGATTTGCTTGACCTAGTCGCCGTGATCATGGGTAGCGCACCGAGATTGGCTGAACATTTAGCGCGCAATCCTCGCCTCATGGACAACGTCTTGAGCGTCGACTTTTACGATCCGATACCTGACGCTGACGACCTGGCTGACGAATTGTCGAAAATCCTGGCGAACACCGCCTATTACGAAGAGACACTCGATGCCTCACGCCGATGGGGTCATGACCAGGCATTTCAAGCCGGTGTGCACATATTGCGTAATATTTCCACGGCAACCGAGATCGGCCCCAGACTAACCGACATCGCGGATGTCCTCATTAAGGCACTCTTTGAGTGGACAGAGGCCGAATTCGTTCAATCCCATGGCAGAATCCCGGATGGCGCATTCGCGATTGTTGCTCTGGGAAAATATGGCTCACGGGAACTCACGCCTGAATCTGATTTGGATTTGACGTTCATTTATGATTGTCCGACATCCGCGAAGATCTCGGATGGCGAACGTCCGCTGTCGGTCGGTGAATATTATTCCCGTCTCAGCAAGCGCGTCATCAATGCTATTTCGGCGTTAACCGCGGAAGGCCGGCTTTACGATGTCGACATGCGCCTGCGCCCTTCGGGTTCCAGCGGCCCTATCGCTGTCCATATCGACGGATTTGAGGATTACCAAAAGTCTCAGGCCTGGACATGGGAACACATGGCTCTGACGAGGGCGAGAGTCGTTGCCGCACCTCCCGATCTGCGCACACGCATTGAAAGGCTTATCGACTCCATTGTGAGATTGCCGCGCGACCCTGCGAAATTGCGTCTGGATGTTGCAGAGATGCACGAACGAATCGTGCGCGAACATGGAACCCACGATCCTTGGCAAATTAAGTTCGCGCGTGGTGGATTATTTGAGCTTGAGTTCATGTGTCAGTACCTGGTTCTTCGATACGCCAACGAATATTCACTGAAGGGGGGTACGAGCACATTTGAAGCGATCCGGGCGCTGCGACATGCCGAAGCCATCGACGAGCTGCTGGCAAGAGAATTATCGGACGGACTGCGACTCCTCAAGAATACGCAAGGGTTTCTGAGGCAAACACTCCAGACGAACTTCATGGAGGAGACAGCGGCAGAAGGTCTCCGGCAAGCACTAGCTCGGGCGACAGGTCTGGAGGATTTTGAGGCTTTGAAACTGGCAATCGTAGAGACAGAGAGACGCATTCACACGCATTTTCAGCAACTTGTAGTTGGGCCGACCCTTGCGAACGTGGGCCCGTCCATCCAAAAGTGAGAAGAAAACGACATCCTTAGGTTGCAATTCATAGATTTTGTCATACATTAGAAATATTTCATATATATCTGATAACAAGTAATTTTTTAAGAAATCACATCTACCCAGTCAGAATTCGAAACGATATTCAACTCGTCATTTCGCTTCATTTTGGAAGTGAGCAAATTTTGACCACGATGTGCTTGCTGCCAATCCGTCGAGCAGGCACAATTGCGGCCAGTTGGTTATTGTTTAAATGTCCGATATTTTGAATAATTTCCTCTAAGGATTTGAAGGTGCACTGAAGTGATCCAACCGAAAGGAACCGGGCCTCGTAGGGGAGATCGCGCTCTAGACTTTAGCGTTACTGCCCGAAGATGGTGAATCCGTAACGTTAAGAGGATTCAAAGGGTAAGGGAGATAAAATGGTCAATCTTTCTTATCGACAAGAGTGGTAGTATTCAGCGTGTGTGGCGCAAGGAAATAGTGTCCGGATGTATCAGCTAGGTGCTGGAGGCCGTACACGATTTGCGGTAAGTGGGGGACGGCCCGTTATGGGCCACGGCGCAAGCCGTGCCGTAAATATTGGATGGGACGGGTATTGCGAGAAGAATCCATACTGCACTGCATGGCTTGGCTGTACCGCACCGCGTGGCTTGGTGGTAAAAGATTTTAAAACGAGGCCCTGAGCTAAATAATGAAAAACGTTCAAAACAGGGATTGGCAAGCAATTTTCACTGAAATCAGTGATCGGATGTTTCCGGAGCGACAGTTCTATTATCGCAGCCAGGGAAATGTAAGGTTCGTATCGCTAAACAAGCCGGCTCAGGGGCTTTTGACTGCGGTCCTCATTGCGTCTTTCGGGTGGGTAGTATTCGCTTCCGTCTATCTCCTGTTCAAAGATCAAATCATCGACTCGAAGAATCGTCGCATTGCAAATATGGAATCTGCATATGAGCAACTCTCACAGGAGCTATCAGATACGCAGGACCACTTCGTTGCGCTGACCAGAGACCTCGAGACGAAACACAAACAACTCCTTGATCTTGTGCACTTCAAAGGCTCGCTTGAAAACCGTCTCAGTTCGCTGACCGGTGAATTGGATTCAGTGATCAGCGAACGGGATAAAGCGCTCACGGTAAAACAGGCGCTCAAGGCACAAGTTGAACAACTGGAAAATAGTCTGGGCGTCACCTCGACCCACAATTCTTCCTTGTCCAATTCGCTCCAGATGACGCGGCAATCTTTGAGTGAGATTACGCAAGATAGAGACGGCGCGAGAGAACTTCATCATTCTGCCGCGAAGCGCGTCACCCAACTTGAACAGCGCCTCACCGAGCTCAAATCATCCCAACAGAACCTGATAAATCGTATTCAAGACCGCACACACGTTAGCGTTGGCGAGATGGAGGCCATGGTAAAGCTCACCGGACTCGATATCGGCGATTTGCTTCGCCACACTGACGCAACTGAAACCGGGCAAGGCGGTCCGCTCGTGAGCCTCGACGCTATACATTCGGCCAATGAATTCAAAGGTATGGGAAATCAGTTCGAAAACAGTGTGCTGGAACTGGAACTCCATCTCGCCCGCTGGGAAGGTCTTCAACAAATCTTGCAGACACTTCCGCTTGCGCCGCCGGCCGACAATTACTATCGCTCCAGTGGATTCGGCAAGCGCAAAGATCCGTTCACAAAACGATGGGCCATGCATTACGGACTGGACTTCGCCGGTCCTTTCAAGACCAGCGTACGTGCGACGGCAGCAGGCGTGATCACATATTCAGGTAGGAAAGGACCTTACGGTCGTTTCGTGGAGATCGATCATGGCCTTGGTATCAAGACACGCTATGCACATCTTCACAAGATTCTGGTAAAGAAAGGCAAAAAAGTTGATTTTCGTCAGAAAATCGGAATGATGGGTAGTACTGGACGAAGTACTGGTTCACACGTTCATTACGAAGTATTGTTCAATGGACGGTCGCAAGACCCGGACAAATTCTTGAAGGCAGGTAAATATGTTTTCAAAGACTGATCGCGATAAGGGAAACGCTTCAGCGACGGGAGGCGTCAAAGCAGCGCCGTCAATCATCAGCGTCAATCTGCATATCATCGGTAACCTCAGCACGGATGGTGAAATGCAGGTGGATGGAAGCATCGAGGGCGACGTAACATCCCAAGCACTTACCGTTGGGGAAAAGGCCTCGATCAGTGGTGAAATCGTAGCCGACGAAATAGAGATTCACGGTTCGGTGTCCGGAAAAATTCGCGCGCGCAAGATCAAACTGGCAAAGACCGCCAAAGTGATTGGGGATATTTGGTACGAAGTCTTGTCCATTGAGTCAGGTGCTTATACCGAAGGTCAATTGAAGCGGGCCAAGAAGGGAACCGAGGAACGGGAAATTCCTCAGCCAGTCAAGGTCAAGGCCGCACTGGTTTCAGAGCAAACGGCCGCGAACGCTCAAAACTCTGAAAAGGGTAAATCGGCAGCGCAAACCAGCGATCATGACAACGAGAGGGTTGCCGTCAAACGAGTTGCCGGAAGTTAGTCACGGATTATCCCTAGGCTCCACGTTTCATCGGTTCCCGCGTCTCGGGAGCCGCACCCTTCTATTCAATAATCTTTTGAGAAAACTCGGGAGCAGTCTTTAATGGCGATACTTGACGGTGAAACTGCGTTTGTCACCGGTGCAACGGCAGGATTCGGAGAAGCGATTGCAAGACTGTTCGTCGCCGAGGGTGCAAAGGTCATTGCCTTAGGGCGCCGAAGCGACAGGCTTGAGAAACTTCAAACTGAATTAGGTGAAAAATGTCTGACCATCACGCTTGACGTAAGCGACCGCAACGCCGTTCACACCGCGGTTGCCGGACTTCCCGAAGACTTCGCCGACATCACAATACTGATCAACAACGCAGGACTTGCCTTGGGCAAAGCATCAGCCTGGGAAGCCGATATCGACGATTGGGAGACGATGGTCGATACGAATATCAAAGGCGTGTTGTACTGCACTCGAGCGATTTTACCGGGCATGGTGTCTCGCGATCGAGGCCATGTCATCAACGTGTCGTCGGTCGCCGGTAATCATTTCGGCCCTGGTGGCCCTGTCTACAGCGCCACCAAATCCTTCGTCACACAATTTTCCATGAATACGCGCGCCGACCTCATTGGCCGCAATATTCGAGTTACGGCCATCTCACCGGGTATGTCGGAAACGGAATTCGACATCGTACGAACAGGCAACTCCGACGTGAACTTCTACGAGGATTTCAAGGCGATGAAATCCGACGACATCGCGCAAGTCATTCTGGACATCGTCACTCTGCCGTCATATGTCAACGTCAACACGATCGAAGTCATGCCGGTCGCTCAGACGTTCGGGTCACGCCTAGTTCATCGAGGACCGTCAAAGGGGGCCCGATAGGCCCCGTCTGGACATCTCTCGTTATTCTTTGAGCTTTGACACTTCGACCATCGCCTGTTCAAGGGCGTCTACCGTAAATCCAGGTTTCTTGGCGGCATCCAAGAGAATTTTCTCTCGGCGGGTGATTAGATCAGCACCCCGCGAGATATCACGTGCCATGTCATGCGGAATAACGACGGCCCCGTGCCGATCAGCATGAATCAGATCGCCGGGCTGGACAACCATACCCAGAATGTTGACTTCACACTCAAAGTCGACCAAGTGGACATAGGCGCGACTGGGGACGACCTTTCGGGCAAGAAGTTGAAATCCTGGCGCGATTGCATCGACGTCTCGAATGCTGCCATCAGTGATACCCCCAATGCACCCGAGTGCGCTTAGTGTTGTCGACGTGACCTCTCCCCAAAAGGATCCATATCCTGCTTGGTCACCATCTAAATCCTGGATCATCGCGATTCCCGGAACTGGATCGGCCGCGACATAACGAAAATAATCCAAACGAATTTGTCTGATTTCACTGGCCGGCTTTCCGGATGGCCGCGTGCTCCGGATCGTTGCCGTCTTCGCATAGCCAACCAGAGGCGGAAACTTTGGATCGACCGACACCATGGTGTCAGTCGTATAGCCGAATCCCTGACGTTCCGGACGCAGCATTTCGATAGTGTTGTAGATCGTCGGCGAGTCGAGCTCGCGTAGCGCGGCCAGTTCATCTCCATTCAATGGCGTTTCCGTCATCTAAATCTCCATTCAACTGTGATAATTAGGAAGGATCAATGCGTTGCTATCCCAACAAGCGACCACCATCCACGGTGATAACACTGCCGGTTGTGGATTTCAGATTCACGGCCACTGCAAGTACGGCCGATGCGACGTCGTCCGGGCTCGCGAACTCCTGAAGTGGCGTACGCAGGATCTGCTGGTCTTGCCACTTCTGGTCGAATCCTTTGATCCAGGGCGTATCGACCACTCCCGGTGCAACGGACACCACTCGAATTTTCGGCGCCAGTGCCCGGGCGAGAGATCGGGTCAAGCTGTCGAGCGCCGCCTTCGATGCGCAATAGGCGACATTGCTGCCCAAACCGATCACCGAGGAAATCGATGACATGTTGACGACCAGGCCCCCCTCCCCGGCTTCAAGCAGTGCTCTCAGTGCACGAACACAAGCGAATGATCCTCGCACGTTCACCTGAAGAATTTCATCAAACAACGCATCATCCAGCGCTTCGAGATCGTCATGAGGAATGAAACGCGTCGTAGCCGCATTATTCACAAGCAAATCAAGACCTCCGAAGCGGGATGTCACGACCTCGGCAAGTTGCACCAGAGTATCCCCATCCTCAATCGATACCTGCTGTGCGAAGTGGCCGTCCCCCGGCAAGTCCGCAGCTAATTCGCAAGCACGCGACTGGTTGCTGTTATATGCCACGACAATACGGGCGCCTGCATCAGCCAAGGTCCGACAAATGGCGGATCCAATGCCCCCCGCTCCTCCTGTGACAATTGCCGATTTGCCCGCCAGAGATCCGATCATATGGCGACTTCAGACAGCCCGGGAAAAGCCTGGCTCAAGTCTTCCCGCTGCGCCACTCCACCGCGCGGACCGGTATTGAAACGATCGGCGAGCAAAGGATCGAGCGAGCGACATTGCGGTTGGACAATCCAAAGCCGCAAAAGGCGCCGCCGACGTTCGGGCTCGTCGAAGTCCTGATACGCATTTCGTGAATGAAGAACTGTGTGATTGTTGACGAATTGAATGTCGCCAGGTTGGAAAATCATGTCATAGCGGAACGTAGGTTCCCGAGCGAGATTCAGAATGCAGTCGACTGCGGCTTTCTGTCTCTTCGTATAGTTCGTGCCCATTTTATCGTTCGCTTGTTCCATCGACTTCGTGTTGAAACTGCAGCTCAACTGATCTTCAAAATAGCTGAAGATGGGGATGGGATGATTGGTGAGCTCGTCGAGACTACCAGTCGGCCCTTCGCCCCGCAGGTCGTGGAAAAATCCCCGGTACAGTTCGTCGAGATACTCCGGATGATTGCCCAAAATTTCGTTGTAGATTGCCATCGAACTGGCGAGCGAGCTCTCGCCTCCGCTTTTCGAAGGATGTACGCACAGCAGACCGACAAAATCGGGGCCCGCATCGCAGTGCGGCACCAATTCCGCGCGCGTCGTGTAGCCCCGGGCATTTGTCTGGTCGTAGGACACACCTCGATCGACCACATGGGCGATACACTGTCCGGCGCTGTTTTGTGAGACGGGATGGCCGAGAAGCAGCCCCAACACCAAAAATACGGTCTCAAGATCGGCGATATCAATATCGTCTACCGGCAGACCGCCGATGCGCGCGACACCAAATCCCGACTCAACCTCCCGCCCGACAGAAGTCAGCAAGTCGGTCAGGAAAGGCGCCGAAAAATCATCCCGCTTGATCATTGGTGGACGCAATCCAGACTCACGCAACACATCCAGCAACGTGGCGATCTCGTTGATATGTTCCTGTTCGAGCAGGTAATGCCACGAGCGATCTGCTGCCAAATCCGCGCTCTTCCACGCAGACTTATCTGTAACAGGATTGAGAAGTTGTTCAGTCATATCAATCGCTCTTGCCGCTCAGCATGACATGCTGTGGTTTGATAACACGAACCACGCGGACATAAAATGCCACCAACACCAACCTTGCCGCCTCCCGCCTTTATCTTCTAATTTAGCAGAGATATCTTTTCGGAAAACGGCGAACTTCTCGCCCGGACCCCTTAAGCCCGCCCGGAGGCCATTCACGATGCAGATCATCGATGCGCATCATCATCTGTGGGATATAGACAACCACAACTATCCCCACATGAGGGGTCCGGAATCGATGCGCATTTGGG
>Ga0115002_10000920_pt1 | contig 41532 bp, 40 predicted proteins | sample ArcticOcean_MG_C_8_FD_89576 | JGI IMG/M metagenome (GOLD analysis project Ga0115002, IMG submission 89576) | Marine microbial communities from western Arctic Ocean - ArcticOcean_MG_CB11_86 | ecosystem: Environmental > Aquatic > Marine > Oceanic | place: Arctic Ocean: Canada Basin | collected... | reverse complement strand
GACCTCGGCGCCGAGCAGCTTCATTCGGAAAACGTTGAGGGACTGGCGGCGGACGTCCTCGGCACCCATGTAAACGACACACTCGAGGCCGAGCAGGGCGCAGACGGTCGCCGTTGCGACACCGTGCTGGCCAGCGCCAGTCTCGGCGATGACGCGGCTCTTACCCATGTGCTGAGCGAGTAGGCCTTGGGCGAGGGCGGCGTTGATCTTGTGAGCGCCAGTATGGGTGAGGTCCTCGCGCTTGAGGTAGACCGCTGCTCCGCTCCGCTCCGAGAGGCGCTCGACGAGGGTTAGCGGTGTAGGGCGACCGACGTAGTCCTTGAGCAGGCCATCGAGGCGAGTGCGGAACTCCCCGTCAGCCATCGCATCATGGTAGGCAGCCTCGAGTTCGGCGACGGCCGGCATGAGGGTCTCGGGGATGTACTGGCCGCCGAATTCGCCAAAGTGACCCCGCCCGTCGGGCTGGGCGCTGGTTGCGGTCGGCTCGGTGGTGGTCATGAGAATCCCCTCGGGACGTCGCCTACGTGGTTTGTTCATCGGCCGCGACGACGGCGGCGACGAAGGCATTGATACGGCTGAGGTCTCTAATCCCGTCGGTTTCGGTACCGCTGGAGACATCGACGATCCACGGTCCAACCATGGAGATCGCCTCGGCGACGTTCTCGGAATTGAGGCCGCCAGCAAGCATAATTGGGATGCGCGCGGCGATGGCTCGGGCGACTTCCCAATCGAAGGTCTCGCCGGATCCGCCGCGGTAGACTCCGTGGGCTGAGTCGAGTCCGAGTGCGATGGCGAAGCCAGGTTGGACGTGGTTGAGAGCATCTGAAGGTGAGTCGAGCGCGGAGACGTGGACGATTTGGAGTACCTGTTTGGTGACAAGCAGGCAGTCTTCCCAGCTTTCGTCGCCGGAGAGCTGGACGAGGTCCAGACCGACTTCCTCGGCGATCTCATTCACTTCGTTGATCAGCTGGTCAGCGAAGACACCGATGGTGAGCGGGCGCTTCACATCAAGGTAAGCGTCCACCACGTCTGCGCCGTGGTGGAACCACGGTTCGATCTCTTCTCGGGCGTGGGCCTGAGCGGGGGGGGGGATAGAGAACTCGTGGTCGGCGAGTGGTGGACCGAGGGCGCGAACCATCGCCTGCGCTTCATCAATGGTGATTTGCCGCTTCGACTCGGCAAAGACCATCCCGACGAAGTCAGCACCCGCATCGGCAGCGGCGAGGACATCCTCGGGAGTGCGATTACCGCAGATTTTAATCAGAGTCATGCGCCAACCTCGAGACTAGCATCGCCCCGCATGAACGCACGGGCACTTGATTCGACATCACCGCCGGTGACAAGAGCCTCACCGATGAGCAGCGCATGTGCACCGGCATCGGCCATGCGGGCGGCATCGGCAGGGGTACGGATAGCGGATTCGGCGACGAGGGTGACTCCATCCTCGGCAGACACGAGGGCCGCGATGCGCTCGGTGGTACCGAGATCTTCATCGAACGTGCGGAGGTCGCGATTGTTGACTCCGAGGACGCGTGCACCGGCATCGAGAGCGATGCGAACTTCGGCTTCATCGTGGACCTCAACCAGTGGTTCCATACCGAGGTCACGGGTTTGGGCAATCAGGTCCGAGAGGACGGACGGTTCGAGCAACATGACGATGAGCAGGAGTGCGTCCGCGCCGAAGGCGCGGGCTTCAAGGAGTTGGTAAGGGTCCCAGATGAACTCCTTACGGATCAGCGCTGGGCGATCTGGGTCGGTGGAGAAGGCGGTCGAGACCGCCTCGAGATCTTCGATGGAACCTCGGAAGAAGTCAGGTTCTGTGAGGATGGAAATGGCGGCGGCGCCAGCGGATGCGTAGCGGCGAGCCTGATCGACGGCGTCGAGGTCGGCGTCGAAGACTCCTTTACTGGGAGAGGCGCGCTTAATTTCGGCGATGAGGCGGACGCGAGCACCCTCGGGAGTTCCGGGAGTGCCGGAGTGGAGAAGGGCAGCGAAGTCGCGAGTTGCGGCGATGGAGGCGAGACAATCGCTGAGGTCTGCCTCGGGACGGGCGAGCTGATCCTCGGCGAGTCGCCCACGGCGCACGATGACAATACGGTCGAGGACCGTACCGGTCTCACGGGTGCCGCTGGCGGTGTTCATGGCCAGCTACCTCGCTCGCTGGGTAGCTTCGACGAAGGCACCGACACGGGCGGCTGCATCGCCGCTGTCGATGGCCTTAGCAGCGAGTTCCGCGCCGTGTTTGATAGAAGTAGCGAGGCCGGTTACGTATAAGCTGGCACCGGCATTCGCAAGGATCAGGTCACGGACGGCTAGGGAACCATCTCCGGCAAGCACCTCTCGGAAGACCTGTGCGTTCTCCTCAGGAGTGCCGCCGGAAATCTCGGATTCGTGGTGGTGTGAGACGCCGAGATCGAACGGCGTGACGGTGCGTTCGGTGACCTTGCCACCCATGACCTCGAAGATGTGCGACTCACCGGTGACGGTGAGATCATCGAGGCCGTCGGCACCGTTGACAACGAGTGCGTGGCGTATGCCGAGGCGGTTGATAGCGTTGGCGAGTTTTTCACCGATTGCCTGGTTGGCGACGCCCATGACGTGGCAGTTGGCCCCGGCCGGGTTGGTGAGCGGTCCGAGGATATTGAAGACGTTACGGATACCAATCTGATGGCGAATCGGTCCGGCAAACTTCATCGCTGGGTGGAACGACTGGGCGAACATGAATCCGATGCCTGTCAGCTCAACGCAGGTGGCGACCTGTTTGGGGGTGAGGGAGACCTGAGCGCCGAGCGCCTCGAGGAAATCGGCGGAACCGGATTTGGATGTCATGGCGCGGTTGCCGTGCTTGGCAACTTTCGCTCCGGCAGCGGCAGCGACGAAGGCCGCGGCGGTGGAGGCATTGAAAATTTTCTTTGAGGATCCGCCAGTGCCGCAGGTATCGAGCAGTGGACGGGCATCGATTTCGACGGGCAGGACGTGTTCGCGCATGGCTTTGGCCATACCGACAATTTCGTCGACTGATTCGCCTTTCATGCGAATGGCGGTGAGGAATGCGCCGAGCTGAGCTGGTGTGGCGACACCCTCTTCCTCGCCGAGGCCGGCACGCATGATTTCGTTCATCACCCCGTGAGACTCGTACTCGGTGAGGTCCCGGCCATCGTCGACGATAGCAATGATGGCATCGCGGATCATGCGAGAGTTCCTTCCGCAACTCGGAGCGCTGCGGGAATCTCGACTCCAAGGAAGTTTGCCAGCAGATGGTGGCCGCTCTTCGTCATGATCGACTCCGGGTGAAACTGTACCCCCTCGATGCCAAGAGTGCGGTGACGGACGCCCATGATCACACCGGACTCGGAGTGTGCGGTGACCTCGAGTTCGTCCGGGATCGAGTCTGGGTCGAGTGCGAGAGAGTGGTAGCGGATGGCCTCGAAGGGGTTGGTGAGTCCAGCGAAGATACCCTTGCCATCGTGCTCAATCATCGAGGTTTTGCCGTGCATGATTTCGCCGGCGTGGACCGTCTTGGCGCCGAAGGCTTCGCCTAGCGCTTGATGGCCGAGGCAGACGCCGAGCAGTGGAACCTCGCCAGCGGCGGCGCGAACTAGCTCGATGGAGATACCGGCGTCTTTCGGGCTCCCTGGGCCTGGCGAGATAACGATCTGATCCGCACCCATAGCAAGGCAGTCCTCGACGGTGATTTCGTCGTTGCGGTGGACTTCGACCTGCGCGCCCAGCTCCGAGAGGTACTGGTAGAGGTTGAAGGTGAATGAGTCGTAGTTATCGATAAGTAACAGCATGTCAGGATTCCTCGTTATGTCGCTATTTTAAGCGCCGTCGGCGGCCGTGTCGTCGGTGGACCGGGTTGCCCTCGCAATGTCGCCCATGACGAGGAGCTGCTCGGCGTGCTCGTGTTCGTGGTGGGCGATCCGCTCAACGCGCTCGCCGATGAGAACGGCGCCACGTTCGTGGTGGTTGCCGTACTGAGCGAGCTGATCCTCGGTGACTGACGCAATCCAGAAGCGAGTGCGTTCGCGCACTTCATCGAGGAGGGTCTGGGCGGCGGCGACATCGAGCAGATCGCGGAGACGGTGGAGGTCGTACCACTGCGCGTCGTTGAACCCGCGCCAAGTATGGCCGGGAATGCGCATGAGGCGGTCGGTTTCGGCGAGATAATAGGCCTCTACCTCGGCAGCGTGAATGAGCACGTCGAGAGGCGACCAGCCGGCCTGGAGATCGTCCTCACGCGCACGGGCGGGAATCGACTGGAAGGCAGCGAGCAGCGTGCCGCGCGTTTCGTCGAGCTGCTCGGCGATGGCATCGGGCGTGTGAGGGTGCTCGAGTTCGCTCATGGTCTCCTGCAGCCAAGTGCGGACCTCAGGCAGCAGTTCGCCGCTGACAACGGGTGCGATGGGCTGTGACCAGATGGCGTCCGCGTAGTGCTGAGGGCTGTACTGGGGCTCGCCGCGCCAACCGCGGCAGAGGAAGATGTTGACGATGAAACGAGAGCCGTCATCGCCGTTGATGTAGAGGGTGTCTTCGAACTCGACTGGGCCGGGCTCGACGTGGGAGTGCTCTCGGAGGACCCGTGCGATGGCATCCTCGGCCGTCTCTTCGTCGGCGACGACAGTGATGGGTAGCGACCAGCGGCGGGCGAAGGGGCCGACATTACCGTGCTGGAAGAGCAGCACCTTGCCATCGTCCCGACGCATGACAGCGGCGGCGGCTAGGAGCGGTCTCGGGGGTGGTGAGTTGGTCATTGAAAATCGCTCCCTAGTAGCCGCGGTTACCGATGGGATCACCGCCCCCATCGTGCTCTGCATCCTCGATGGCGGCGATGAGGGCGCGGGCCTTGTGCTGGCATTCCTCGTACTCCTTTTGCGGATCGGAATCGAAGACGATGCCAGCTCCAGCCTGGACATGGGCCCAGCCGTCTTTCATGACAAGGGTGCGGATGGTGATGCAGGTCTCGACGTTGCCGTACATGTCAAAGAAACCGACGGAGCCAGAATAGGGGCCGCGCTGGTCTGGTTCGAGTTCGGCGATGATCTCCATGGCGCGAATTTTGGGGGCGCCAGAGACGGTGCCAGCCGGGAAGGCGGCACGCAGCGCGTCGTAGGGAGACATCCCCTCACGAAGTTTGCCCTTAACGTGACTGACTAGGTGCATGACGTGCGAGTAGTACTCGATGTCGAGCTGCTGGGTGACATCAACGCTGCCCGGGGTAGCAACACGCCCGACATCGTTGCGACCGAGGTCGAGCAACATGACGTGCTCAGCGATCTCCTTCGGATCGTGCGCCAGCTCCTCGGCGAGTCGCGCATCCTCTGACGGCGTAGCACCGCGGGGCCGGGTGCCGGCGATGGGGTGCACCTCAACAAGATCATCCTCGATGTTGACGAGCAGCTCCGGAGATGCACCGACGATGTAGGATTCATCAAATTTGAGGTAATACATGTAGGGCGACGGGTTGATGGCGCGGAGACTGCGATAGACCTCGAAGGGGTGGGCGCCCGTCTGCTTCGAGAAGCGGAGGGAAATGACTCCTTGGATGATGTCACCATCGACGATGTGCTCTTTGGTACGGGCGACGGCGGACTTGTACTGATCGGCGTCCCAGTTTTCCTGCACCGGCTGCCCCGACAGGCCATTGAACGGGACGTAGGGTAGCGCGCCGAGTGGCACCTCGAGGCGGTCAATCAGTTCGTCGATCTTGGCGACGGCCTGGCGGTAGCTAGATTCGATATCGCCATCGAGTCGGACGTGTGAGACAACCTTGATCGTGTGCTTGAGATGGTCGAAGACCAACAGGTTGTCCGCAAACATCAGCCACGATTCGGGGAGTCCGAGCACGTCCGGACCGGCGAGCGGGATCTGCTCGAAGTGGCCGACGACTTCGTAGCCGAGATAGCCGACGGCGCCGCCGTTGAAACGGGGGAGACCTTCGACTTCGACGGCTTCAAAGTGGGCGAGTTCGCGCTCGATCTCCTCGAGCGGGTCGCCGCCATCGTGATTGCGAGCGAGGACGCGGTAGGGCTCGGTGCCGATGAAGGAGTAGCGGCCCATTCGCTCGCCCCCCTCGACGGATTCAAGGAGGAAGGAGTACGGGCCGCGGGCGACCTTGAGGTAGGCGGAGACGGGGGTCTCTAAGTCCGCGCGAACTTCGCGATAGACGGGAACGACGTTGCCTTCGCCAGTGAAGCGGCAGACCGCGGCCAAGTCTGGGATGTATTTACCGAGCATGTGTGTAACTCCGGGTGCTGAACGTGAGTGTGGACGCGGACGACTGACGAGGCCACCTGCACACCCAGCCGGCGGTGCAGGTCACACACGCGCGCAGGGTGTTGCTGATCATCGTTCGTTATCCCTCATCTCGCGTCAGCACTGAGGCCGCCCTCGGTTCCGTGAGTCTTTTGCCCACAAAAAAACCACCGCCACAGTGGGGCGATGGTCCTCGCGGTGCCACCCACATTCCGCCAGCGCGGCTCGTGGGAGCGGCGACGACGCTTATTCGAAGCACAACCCCGGCTCTCCTCAATGGTTACCCAGCGTGGAAGGGGCAATGCACTGGGCTTGGATAACGGCGCCCACACCGTCGATTCCTACTTCACCCTCGGAGGGGTGTGTTCGGGTCGAGACTCCCGGGTCCATTCGGTCGCTGCTGGCTGGCACCGGTTCTCAGCTTGCCCGGTTCTCTGTAGCCCTGCTGGGCGACGTACTACTCCCGATCAACGCCGGTATTTCATTCGGTACGTATAATTGAGGGTAGGTGTGTGCCCGGTAGAGTGTCAACGAGACCGGCAGTACAAACGAGAGATCGAAGTGGCGCAACTTCGGGCGACAACCTGGTGGGTTGGACGACCGTGGGGTTGTACGGTAGTTCAACCCCACGGTGACATCGGAACAGCACGAGCTCGCGCCGAACAGAAGCGAGATCGGCGACAGCCGGTTTTGGGTAACGCTGGTCTCATTCGAGCCAGCAACATTCACGATCGAGAATCCGATCACGGGTCATGCGGTTTTCGATTACTCGAACCTGAGGACGATGGATTCGTCGTGTACAAAGCACCGGCCCACACTGGCACCTGAATATCGTCTCCAGCTCTTAGAGCTGTCGGAGTCGATATCGAGAGCAGTCGAGTTCGGCGCCTCGGGCAGGGCCCCTGTGGTGTCTCACGAGTGTCAGCACAACGACTGACGAGCGGCCAGCGTTTCTGCTGGTGCTCATAGTCGGTATTTACGGGGTCAGGAGTGGCGGCAGGAGCCTAGACAGTTTCGACTGTGTCAGTGGCCTCGGCTGCCTCGCCTTTTCCGGTGACTTTCTTAGAAAGTTCCCGCAGCTCGGCAAATTGCTCCTGCATTGCGATCTGCATGAAGCGGGCGTCTGTGCTGTGGAGCACGAAGCGAGCGCCGAGTTCGATGGCGGTCTTCGAGGTATCTACGGTCTGCTGGTGGATCATGACGGGGACGCCGTGGGCTTCAGATTGCCTGATAACGCCCTTGAGCACGTCTAGGTAAATGGGGTTCGTCACTTCGTCGGGGATGCCGAGCGAGGTCGTCATGTCGTTGGGGCCGACGAAGATGCCGTCGATGTCGCCGACGTTGAGGATGGCTTCGAGGCGCTCGTAGGCGGGCTGGCTCTCGATCCCGATGATGACGACATTTTCGGCGTTTCGGGCGGCGAGGTACTCGCGGCTGCGCTCGCTGGGGAAGATGCCCTCGTTGACGGCGCGGGTGAGGTATTCACCCTTCAGTGGGTGCCACTTGGCGGTGGCGACGCACTCCTCGACCTGCTCGACGGTTTCGCAGTATGGGACGAGGACACCGCCGGCTCCGGCATCGATGGCCATAGCGACCCAGTGGGCCATGGGAACGGGGATGCGGACGATCGGCATGATGTCAACGTCGCGGAGCATGCGACATAGTTCTTGGATTTCCTTGCGGTCGCGGGAGCCGTGCTCGGAGTCGATGACGACGTAGTCGAGGGTGGAGCCAGCGAGGGAGTTACGGAACCTGATGGTCCCGATTGCGGAGAACATGCAGCCGAAGACGCTGCCACCTTCGGAGAGAGTTTTCTTGAGTTGGATGCCGTCCATGGTGCGGGATCCTTCCATGCGACCACTGTCACGGTGGCTGGCTAGGCCGTCACCGTACTAGAGGCTGAGTCCGGCGAGAAGATGTGGGAGTTGATGGCGGAGAAGCATGGTGCTCCTCGGCTCCGGCAAGGAGAATCGAGAGTGCTGCACTCGAACGTGTCGAGTCAGCGACCACCGGCCGTGGGCGTGGAGTTGCCGGCGATGATGAACTCGGCAGGGGAGGGAATTGGGCGACTGCTAATGCTTGAACTGGTGCCAATCCGCGTGAACATGACTCACCGGATGTTGTGTATACGCCACTCTACGGGTGGATGGAGGACGAGGTGCAGTCTGCGATGTTCGAACGGCTCTCGGCGTCTCTACCGGCGCGGCGCATGGTATCCCACCGACGTTTCCGAAGCGACGCTGTACCTGATGCAGAACACGTTCATGGCGGGCGCGACGATCTCCATCGATGGCGGCCGACCGGTCGAGTAGACCGCCGGCAGAGCACGGCCACGCTGGTATCTCACTAGACGGGTTCGGCGAGAAAGACGGGGATGGTCCGCTCGCAGCGCTGCTGGTATTCGATGTACGGCGGGAACGCTTCGGCAGCAGCATCCCAGAGGCGGGCGCGTTCATCGGCATCTTCGACGAGGCGGGCACGCATGGGGGTTACTTCGGTGCGGTCACGGATAGTGACGTTGGGGTCCTCGACAAGGTTGTAGTACCAGACGGGGTTCTTGGGCCGGCCGCCCATGGAGGCGACAAGGACGTAGGCATCGCCGACCTTAACTCGCATCAGCGGTGTCTTGCGGACGGCGCCTGTCTTGCGGCCGTTGTTGGTGACGAGGATGACTGGCAGCCCCGAATCCCGGAGCTCGTAACCCTCGGTACCATTGCTGCTCTCGTAGAGTTCGACCTGATTGCGGACCCACTCGGTGGGGCTGGCGATGTACTCAGCGTCGCTCATCGGGGGGGCTCCTTCTGATGGAAGTGGTCGTGGATTCTGAAGTGCATGGTAGTCGGAGTGGGGATGCGGGGCAGGCCTGAGCGATGGTTCGCTGAACATTCGCTCTAGGCGACCGGCCACGATATTAGGTGCGATCGATGAGTTGTCGATAGTGACATCGGTGATTCCGAGTGCCTTTTGCTGCTCATCGAGCACCGCGCGCGGAACTAGAGCGATTCGACGCGGGTCTGGGAAGTGATCATAGTCTGCTCCCCGTTGGGGAGGAAGAGGGCGAGGCTGAGCACTAATTCCTCGCAGAAGCGCATGGTGGTCTCGTCTTTCACCGCATCGACATGGGCACGTTTCACCCGACAGCATCGAAGTTGTGGGCGCGTACGCAGGCGCTGAGGAAGCCGAAGAATTACAGATGGCGACCCTCGTAGCCATCTCAAGGAGCGCAGTGCGGATGGACGACCATGTGGCAGATCTGGTCGACCTCGATGACTGCGAACGGGTCGGCTCCACACTCGACAAGCGCAGTAACGATATTGATCTTGCCGGAGGCAGGTATTCCGATTAGCGAGGATGGTCATAGAGCGAGATTACGCGGCGAACAGGACGTCCGGGCAACCGGACCTCAGGTTTCGAGGTGGTGCGGTGGAGAGCGATGACGGTGGCCACCCTCGGGAGCCTTCGTTGAGGCGGGACTGGTCTTCCTCGGAGATATCGATGACCAGCTCATCGATGGGAAAGCCAGCGTGTTCGACGGTGTCATATCACTCTTCGGGGCGAGATAGCCGTATCAGAACTGGCGGCCGGAAGCAGATTTGCGCGGGACGAAACGCTCGGTGTCGCCGACCTGAATGGAAGCGACGAGTGTGACGCCGAGGGTGAGGATACGTGTCACTTCAGCGAGCACGGTAGACAGCTCCTCACAAGCGATGTGGATCATCGAGGCGCAGGTCCCGACGCCGGCGAAGTTGTTTTCGACGAGAAGGGCCAGTTTCATCTCCTAGAACCTAGTTATCGATTGGATGCTCCCAGCGGGCGTAGGAGCAGAAAGCGTCGAAGAGGTCAGGCCGATGGATTCGTAGCCGTGGTTGTGCAGCGACTCAGCCTCCCATCGGGCACCGCAGCCAAGTTCGAGGACTCGGGCCTTCTTCAGTAACTCGCTCTCAGAACACCCCAATGTAGGGCGCTAACACTGAGCGGTCAGTCCTATAGGCGACGTATTCGTCGACGCTAGTCATGTACACGCGGGAGTTACGGACGATGTAGTCATCGGGAGTGCCAGTCATGTGGACAAGGTACATAGCGTAGATCTGGCGGTGGGCCCTCGGAAAGTGCCTATATCTCGATGGGTTGGCGGCCGGGGGTTTCGGCGCGCGTGCGGATAAGGGTGGCGAGGGCCTCGACGGTGGAGTCGAGGTGACCCTCGATGTTCTCGATGACGTGCTGGAAGTTTTCGATCTCGCCGTACTCGCGCTCGACGGCAGCGAGGCGTTCTTGGATTTTAGCTTCGTCCTCGGACTTGCGGGAGCGGAGATGCTTCTCGAGGTTGGCGCGGTCGCTAGGGATGAGGAAGACAAATTGCGCGTCTGGGACGGTCCTGCGGAGGAATTTTGCGCCCTGGACATCGACGCGCATGAGGACGTGGTTCCCGCTGTTGAGTGCTTTGCGGAGCTGGGCGCGCGGGACGCCATAGAAGTGGCCGCTGTAGACCTCGGCATGTTCGAGCAGCTCACCAGTGGCGACGTGGACCTTAAATTGCTCGCGAGTGACGAAGTGGTAGTCGACGCCGTCGACCTCACCGGGGCGGCGTTCACGTGTCGTCATGGTGACCGGGACAGTGACCGGATAGCCAAGTTCACGGATGCGATCGAGCAGAGCGTCTTTGCCGACGCCGGAAGGACCGGAGAGGACAACGACGATCGGTGGATCGGTGGGGCCAAGGAGGTGTTCATCGACTACGGGCATGTGCTGGTCCAGACCTCGGAAGGACTACTGCGAATCAGAGACAGCGTAGCGGGGGTGAGAGTCAGGCGGAATCTGGGCTGGTGCGGATGGAGGCGACTCGTGAGGAGAAGGTTTCGGGTGTGATCGCAATTAGGCCGACCCACTCGTCTTCGAGAATGACGACGGATTTGGTTCGGCGACCGCTAGTGAGATCGATGATGCGTTCTTGCTGCTTGGCGCGCTGGACGGCTCGCTTCATGGGTGCGGAGGTTGGGGCGGCAACGGCAATCACTCGATTAAGCGCAAGGCTGTTGTCGAAGCCGACGTGGACGAGTTCGGTGCGGTCAGTCATTCGTGATTCCTCGTGCGCTAGTCAGTCCTGGCTGAGTCTGTCCAAGTCCGACCAGAAGCCAGGATACGACACAGCGACGACGTCAGCGCCGTTGACGCGGGTCTCACCTTGCGCGAGGAGACCGGCAACGGCTCCGAGGATAGCGAGACGATGGTCGCCAGAAGAATCGACAGAAGCAGCATGGAGGGTGGCACTGCCTGTGATGCGGAAGCCGTCGTCGCGCTCATCGAGTTCCACTCCGAAGGCGCGAAGGGTCGCAACGGTGGTGACGATGCGGTCTGACTCTTTGACTCTTAGCTCCTCGGAGTTGCGGATGACGGTCTCACCGGAAGCGAGGGCACCGGCGAGGGCAGCGAGCGGGAGTTCATCGATCATTCGCGGCATGAGATCGGGGTCGCTGATCTCGATGCCGTGGAGTGGCGCTGAGTGGACAACGATGTCGGCGACGGGTTCACCGCCGATGGTGCGCTCTTCGGTGAGTTCGATATCAGCACCCATTTCGCGGAGGACATCGAGGATGCCGCTACGGGTTGGGTTAATGCCGACGCCGGTGAGGAGCAGTTCGGCGTCCGGGTGGACGGTGGCGGCGACGAGCCAGGCGGCGGCAGTGGAGATGTCACCGGGGACGCGAACATCGACGGCGGTGAGGTCGCCTTGAGGCGGGGTCATGGTGACGGCGGTGCCAGAGATATCGAACGTAGCGCCCATGGCGGCGAGGAGACGTTCGGTGTGGTCTCGAGTGGGGGCAGATTCGACGACAGCAGTGGGACCGTCCGCGGCGAGGCCGGCGAGGAGGATTGCAGACTTGACCTGGGCGGAGGCCATGGGCGGGTTCAGGCGTTGACCGCCTGCAATTTTGCCGCCCTCAATGACGATGGGCGGGAGCGCGCCTTCTGCGCGTCCGGTGACGCGAGCACCGAGTTCGTTGAGCGGACCGACGATGCGGCCCATGGGGCGGCGGCGGAGGGTTTCGTCGCCAGTGAGGACGGCGAGTCCTGGCAGACCTGCAACGAGACCAGCGAGCAGGCGCATGGTGGTTCCGGAGTTACCGCAATCGAGGATATCGGAGGCCTCGGAGAGACCCGCTCGTCCGCGGCCTTCGACGATGACGGATCCGTCCGACTGCTGTTCGATGTTGGCTCCGAGGAGTCGGAGGCAATTCATAGTTGACTCGGTGTCCTCGGAGGCAAGGAAGCCATCGACGTGGGCGCGGCCACGGGCAAGGGAGTTAAATATGAGGGCGCGGTGCGAGATGGACTTATCGCCGGGGACGGCGACTACGCCTCGAAGACGGGCGGCGGATCTGACGCTGCGGGAGTCGGTATCAATGGTCATGAGGCCGCTACCTGTCGGACGAAGCTAAATGTCACGCTTCAGGCGACTTTCGAGTTCGCGTTCGCGCACTCGCTCTTCGCTGCCTTCCGACATCTGGTCAATCTTGTCTTTCATAGCCTGGCCAACAAGCATCGTGCTGAAATCTAAACCAGCGGTGTGGACCCCAGGACCCTCTTCCTTACGACCGACGATGCCGAGTAGGTATGCGCTGTAGTCCAGCTCGGTCTTGGCAATCTGGGTGAAGAGTTCCTCGCGGTCGTCGTTGTTGATGTCGTCACGGATACGACGGAGTTCCTCAATGAAGCGGTCCACCCAGTGGACTGTCTGCTCTCGATTGGTCGCGACAATGTCGTACGCCATCGAAGGATCGGTGGCGGCGAGGCGGGTGCTGCTCTTGAATCCACCGGCCGCGAGGAGGGATAGTTCTGGCCAGGCCTCGGAGCGGCGAGCGAGTTGGAAGAGTGCGTGCGCGGCGACCATTGGCATGTGTGAGATGGCGGCAACGTAGGCGTCGTGCTCTTCGGCATCCATGATCATCGGCAGTGCCCCGACTCCGTGAGCGAGGCTGATGACAACCTTGACTGAGTCCTGGGAGGCGCCGGGGGGTGCGGTGATGACCCAGCGTTGGTCTTTGAAGAGATCGGCATCCGCATGTTCAGGGCCGACCTCGGTCTTGCCGGACATGGGGTGGCTACCGACGAAATGGACACCCTGCGGGAGGTGTTCGGCAGCGTGGAGCAGTGTGGCTGCCTTGGTAGAGCCGGTGTCGGTGACAACAGCACCTTCGGCGACGAAAGGCGCGATCTCCTCGATCAATTTATGGTTGGAGAGAATAGGCGCGGCGAGGATGATCAGGCCGGCCTCGCGGACGGCGTTGGCGAGGTTACCCTCTTCCTTGTCGATGGAGCCGATCTTCTTAGCCTGGCGGGAGTTACGTCGCTCCCGATCGTAGCCAATGATCTGGTCAAGTTTAACATCGGAATTCTGCTTGAGCGCGAGTCCGATAGACGCGCCGATCAGGCCGGTACCGAGAATTGCAACCTGTGTCATCTGTCGCCCCATGGGGATTCGATCGAGCGCTGCTACGCCCGGTGGTGGTGTCAGAGTTGGTCGACTCATCGTAGCAGGGCCGAGCCACGTGGTTCGTGATCAGGCGGCGGCGTCGGCGGCGAGGAGCCAAGCAAATTCACGGTCGCCGTCCGGAGTAGCGGGGAGGTGGTGCGTAGAGACGAGTTCGACGACGCGAGGTGCGGAGCCGGCAGCGGTAAGCTGGGCGGCTCCGAGCCTGGCGTGGTGACGGAGTCGCCAGAGGGCGCGGCGCAAGCGAGTGCCATGTTCGTCGGCAAATCGGTCTACGAGTTCGGAAGAGATTGAGTTGACAAGGACGTAGAGAATGCGGTCCTCGGCGTGGAGCGGGCCCTTGCCGATGTCGTGGAGGAGAGCGGCGGTGCGCAGCATGTTAGAGGCGGTTGTGCCCTCGGCGGTAGCGATTCGTTCGAGGTGGCGCATGGTGAGGACGGCGTGTCGTCGGTCGCGGGGGCGCTGGGAGAGGAAGAGCCGCAGCTCGGCGGCGGAGAGGAGCGCGGCGACGGCGTGGGCGTCGTCCGGGTCGACGGCAGTGACGAAACCTCGGAAGAACTGGCCGGCGCGGTAGATGGCACGGGCGAGTGGTGGGCGGATCCGAAGCGCGCTGCGTGCGGCCACGTCAGCCCAGCCGGAGTGTCGTGGCGTCGCCGACGAAGAGGAAGAGGAAGAAATTGACGATTGGCGAGATCACACTGAACAGCGGATCGAACGGCAATCCGCTAAACCTGGGTACGAGGACCAGCAAGATGAGGATCCCGGGTCCCCAGGTCGCAGTCTGGGAGAACTGCCGCGACAGATTAGGAGGGAGAAGACCGACGGCGGCGTTGAAGCCATCGAGTGGCGCGATGGGCAGCAGATTGAACGTGGCGAGGATGAGATTGAGGAGAACAATGGTGCCAAGGAAGAGGCCGATTAAGTCCTGTGGCGTCTCGGTCCAGACTTCGGCCCACTGACTCGCGAAACCCGGGTTCACGAACGGGTGAAAGAACGGCACCCAACCGAGACGGATAGGAATCGCGGCAACCCCAGCAAGGATCAGGTTAGAGATCGGACCGGCTGCGGAGATGGTGGCCAGCGCCTGCCTGGGCTTGGTTGTCGCGGCAGGGTTGATCGGTACGGGCTTTGCCCATCCAAAGCCGACAAAGAAGATCAGCGTCGAACCGACAGGGTCGAGATGGCGACGTGGATCAAGGGAGACGCGGCCGAAGCGGCGAGGGGTGCGGTCACCGAGCAAGTCGGCAACCAAGGCGTGGGAGAATTCGTGGAAAGTAAGGCCAACGAGCATCGAGAACGCGAATGCGCCGATGAGAATGACGAACACTTCGGGTGCGTCGCCGAGGACGGAGAGGTAACTAAGGATCACGGCTCCAGCGTAGCAAGCGATCCCCCACAGGATTCGTTAGCTTAGATCGAGAAGAGTCCAGAGATTGAGGCCGATGTCAGATTTAGTTCATTGACAGGGGCATCAACGGATTCTTATCGTTAATTGTGTAAGCAGAATTGAGACGGCATCGTTTTGCCGTTCAGAAGCGACTCCTGAGCGTGTGGCCGGTTCGGCCAGCGAACATAGCGGAAGGCTCAGACGACAGATCCCCTCTCGTGCCTGCCCTGGCGGGGTGACAGGCACGAACGGCCTTTGGCCAGCTGTCTCAGATCATGGCACTAGAACCCCGCTTGCCCCATGTTTTTCGTATTGCCCTGATTTCGATGCTGCTCGTGGCTGTGGCCGCCGCGAGTACGTTACTGCACGCTGGGCTGCGTGGTGCAAGTTCGCCGGACGGCGCTGCTCAGCAAAGCCAAACTGCCGCGCTAGTATTCGCCGAGTTCGGACCGAATGTCGATTCGATTTATGTCGTGTCAGTTGACAGAGCCAAGACGCGCACGTTGATACACACAGTAGAGCACGCGCCGGGCTGGGGATTGAATCCGGCAGTAGCGGTGGTGGCCGGATTGACGGCCTACACGGTGTTACCACCGGAGGCAGCACCCTACCGCGATAGCCCAGCCGAGCTATGGGTGCTGGACGTGGCGACGGCGAACGCGACGCGGCTGGCGCGGGACGCAGATTTGCTGGCAGCGCCGGTCCTGAGCGAAGACGGCCGAATGCTCGCCTACCGCCGAACCGATGACAGCGGCACGCAGGCGATCGTTCGTGTAAACCTCGAGAATCGCGCTCGCCGTGTGCTGCACAGCGACGCGACAGCCTTCGGCGTGTTCCCGATTGGATTCGAGCGATCAGGCGTGGTGCTGTTCGCGCGGCTGTCGCCGAGCGGAACCGACCTGCTCCGGGTAGCAGATGGATCCACGGCAGAACTGATCTTCCACGCCTCGGATGAGATCGCACGAGACTGGCGAGTCGCGCCGGGCGGCGATTCGGTGGCGTTCCTAGCACCGGAGCTGTTCGCGGAACGAATGGTGCATCGCGCGCAACTCGCATCGTTAGACGGGTCTTCGGTGTTGGCGGGGCCCACACCGACTGATGGTGGCGAGCAGTACGCGCCGGCATGGCGCTGGGACGGAGCACTGGCAATCGGCGCCTCAGCCGCACCGCTAGTGGTCGGTGCGGCTGAGGCTGTGGTGCTACCCGCGGCACCATCCGGGTTCGATGTGCCACTGGGGTGGAGTGCGGCAGGCGACTACCTCGCGGTGCGTCATTTCGATGGAGCCCGATCCCAAGCAGCAGGACGCGAAACGTTGGTGGTGATTGGGAACGGCACACGGACGACGGTGGATTCGGTTCGAGAACTAATTTTCCTCGGCTGGACTGGTGCATAGCCTGCTACGCGCGCTGCCACTGGCGCTGATCGTCGGTGTAGCTTTCTTACTAGGAACTCGCGCGCAGCTGGACGTGGCAACAGCATGTGCATTCGATCCGCTGCGACCGGACGCGTACGAGGCGGATGCGTTACGTGATCGATACTTGCTGGCGTTGGACGGCGCGGCGACCAACCAGCTCTTCCCAGGTGACTCCTATTTCCGACTGCCGCAGGTGGAGGCAGGGACGCGAGTGAATCGCGTTGAACTCACGCGGCTGCTGCCGGTGGAGGTACTGCGCGCTATCGGCTGGGTGGAGTCGTCGCTGACGATGGCATCACGCTCCACGCGGTTCGATTCGATCGGCCCTGCACTGGTCTCATTCGACTGCGGGCACGGGGTGATGCAGGTGACGAGCGGGATGACGGTTCCGCTGGGTGGCGGTGACCAGCCATCGGGTGACCAAGTCGCAGTGGCGACCAGCTACCCGCACAACATCGCACGCGGAGCGGTGATCCTCGCATCGAAGTGGAATGACGCACCGCAGCTTCGACCGATCGCGGGGACCGATACCGGCGGAGATCCGGCGATCATCGAGAACTGGTACTACGCGGTGTGGGCGTACAACGGGTTTACGGGACCGGGATCGAAGAAGAGCAATCACCCGCTGGACCCGACTCTGTCGTGGCCTCGAACGGGATACGTGTGCGATGGCACTCAATCACGGACCCGGTATCCGTACCAGGAGCTGGTGTGGGGATGCATGGCAAACCCGGCTGAGCGGGAGAATCAACAGCTCTGGACGGCAGTTCCGACGACGCTGCCCGACTTCACGAACCCACAGTTCTACGACGCCGTGCGACTGAATAATTTCACCTTCCCGTATCGCGATATGGACATCCCGACGCCAAGGCCGGCTCATCAGACTCAGGCGCCATCTGTGAGCAACGTGGCCGCGTTGCTGCTGGGCAGCCCTCGACTCAGCATCGACCAAAGCACGGTGACGATCCGGACGAACGGAACACCGGATCAGGCAACGGCCCGAATTCGCGTAACCAACACCGGGACCGGACTACTGTCATGGTCGGCGAGTTCGTCGGACGGTTTTCTGGTGGTGGCACCGCCTGCGGGGAGTGCCGTCGGCAGCGGGGTGCCTTGCACCTCGGGAGACTGCCCTGCGGGGGAAATCGAGGTGACGATCAACCCGAGCTTGCTACCGGCATCACGGGCAACAGCGACGATCACGATCGACTCGCCAACCGTGACCGGCAGCACGACGGTACTGGTGCAGGTATTCGCAGATTTCGAGGTAGCAGCGCCGGGTACAAGTCGCGCGCCGTAGTATGACCAGCCTCGCAAGATCCCGTCATATACTTGAGACTCGCCGCCTCAGGAAATCTGCCAGGCACGCGATACAGGGGAAACGGACCTCGATGTTCGCACGCTGGATCAACGCGACGCGACGAAATCACGGACTGGAGCACGCGACGGTGGCGGTGCTCTTCGAACGACGTGGCCCGCAGCGGATTGCCGGACGGGCGAGCGGGGACGGTTTCTTCATCCTAGGCAAACTCGATGCGGATGTGCTGGACGATTGTGCGCATGAGGCACTGCGTCGGATGCAGTATGGCCAACCGGAACTAGCGGTTTCACCGCTATGTGGGACGAACATCGCCGTTACCGGGTTCTTCACAGCGGCGGCGGCGCTGCTGGCAAAACATCGTGCGGATGCGGCGGGACGGCAGGATGGATTCTTCAACGCGGCGACGTGGGCCATGCTGGCAGTGGTTGCGGCGCAGCCAGCAGGGCGCTGGTTGCAGAAGTTCGTGACGACACGCGGAGATGTGGATGATCTGGAGATCGTGGAAACGAAGGAATTTTTCCCCGGCGTGAAGAAGGTCTTCACGCGATCGAGGGTCTAACGCACGAGCAGCCTCGATCGGGCCGACAGCCCTCGAACCCACCCTGTTCTGATTTCGATTCGATCGCCCTCGAGGGTCGACTAGAGCAGTGCGACCTGAGTTTCGGATTCGGCCTCAATGAGGCACGCCGGAGCATCGACCGCGACCGAATTGACGCGCCGGGAGACGGCGCGGACAACGAGGCTGTCTTCGGGGACAGGATGGATGAGGGCGCGGAGACGATCTGTCGGTTGGCTAGAGTAGAGCCACTCATCGACGGCTTGATCGTCCTCGAGGATGGCGGGCATGCGGTCGTGGATCTGACCAACGGGGCCGGTGGCGTCGGTGGTGACGATGGTGAAGGTGGTTATGGTCTCGGTTTCGCCGGCGAGGCGAGCCTCGACATAGAGACCGGCAAACATCAGCAGACTGTCGTCATCGCGGTGAAACCAGAAGGGGCGGCGCGCGTCTCGCTTGCCGGTCCATTCGTAGAAGCCATCGGCAGGGATAATGCAGCGGGTCGCACGGAAGGCGTCCCGGTAGGCGGGACGTTCTTCGAGCGTTTCGGAGCGCGCGTTGATCTGGCGGGCTGCGCCTGAACGATCCCTATCCCAGGAATTGACGAGGCCCCAAGTGGCACGAACAAGTTCGCGTCGCTCTGCGGTGCGGGAGCGGACGATCCAGTGCTCCTGCATCGGGGCGATATTCCAGCGAGGCTTCCAGGACTCCTCGAACAACTGCGCGACGGGCACGCCAAGTTGTTCAGCGATCCATTCGGCGTTCTCAGCGGTGAGGGTGAATCGGCCACACATGCAGCGAGTATAACGAAAGCCCGCACCGAGATCGGTGCGGGCTCGACTACCTTGGGAGCACCATCAGGTGGCGGCAATCTGGCCTCACTAGGGCGTAAGAGCCGCGGTAGCGAGCTCCTAACATGGCCCTCTCCGCAGCGAGATTGTTGTGAGCGCTGATACTTAGGGCGCATACTCCGCGCGACTCCGAGGGAAAGCAGCTCACGATGGCCCCACGAGCACTCGTCACCGGCACGTCTGGGTTCGTAGCGGGACATCTCGTGCGCCGGTTGTTGGCCGATGGTTACGACGTGACCGGCGTAGACATCAAGCCGCCTCGCGGTGATCTGGGCGATACCCTGCGACAGGTGACGCTTGATGTGCGAGACCGCGCAGGGGTGCGGGCGCTGCTGCAGGAAACGCAACCAGAGCTAGTCATCCACGCCGCCGCGCAGGCCTCTGTAGCGGTATCGATGCGGGAGCCGCGACTGGACGTGGAGACGAACGTGGTGGCGACGCTGGAGCTGGCGCAAGAAGCGGCCGAGGCAGGAACTCAGCGTTTCATATTCTTCTCGAGCGGTGGCGCGATCTACGGGGAACCAGATGAGTTGCCGGCGACCGAGGAGACTGCCGTGGAACCGAAGTCGATCTACGGCGCCTCGAAGGCAGCAGCGGAGCTATACCTCAGCGTGGTGTCGAATCAGACGGGATTGGAAGTCTCGGTGCTACGACCAGCGAATATCTACGGACCGGAGCAGAATCCGCATGGCGAGGCAGGTGTAATTGCGATCTTCTCGCAGCGGATGCTACGGAATGAACCTGTGAAGGTCTTTGGAGATGGCAGCCAAACTCGAGACTACGTTTATATAGAGGACGTGGTGGAGGCAGCGATCCGTGCCTCGGACGGCATTCCCGAGACGTGCGATATCAGCACTGGCATCGAAATTTCCACAGCGCAGATTTTCGAGTCGCTGGCGCGGCTGACCGGGTACGAGCTGCCAGTAATACACGGTGACGAGCGACCGGGCGACATTGCACAAAGCATGCTTGATCCGGCAAAGGCGGGACGAGTCTGGGGCTGGAAGCCGCAGGTGGCGTTCGAGGATGGAGTGTCTCAGACAGTCGATTGGTTTCGAACGCAGGAAGCGACAAGATAGCTAGCCTTCGACCTGCATCTCGGCAGGTTCACCAGCTTCACGATCTGGTCGAACGACGAGCACTGGGACGTTACTTTCGCGCAGCAGACCTTGGGCGACGCTGCCGAGGATACCGGCGAAGACGCCTGTCGCACGCTTGCTGCAGACGACGATCGCATCGACATCGAGATCTCGCGCTCGGCCGGCGAGATAGCTCGGAATCTCGTCGCCATATGGGAGCGTCTCGACTAGTAGCTCCGTGGGGAAGTCTGAATCGACCAGCAGTTGCTCCAGTTGGTCGCGGCGTTCGGCTAGCACCAGGCGTAGTTCGTCGTCGCTCCACGCCTCGGCAGCACCGTGGACGACGTGGAGAACCGTGATGCCGGGCACGACGTCGGCGGCGAGCTTTCCGATAGCGGGGAGTACTGATTCAAGCAGGCGCTCGGATTCGTCAGCCGCTACTAGCAGTTCCAGAACGTCCTCCTCGCAGGCGGGCGCGAGCGCCTCATTCGTGGCAGCAGATCGTAGCGCAGCACTTCGCTGTAACCGAGGAGGCATCTGGTTAGCTGCAGTTGGCGATAAAAACAGTTCCTGAGGCAACTGACGTCGGGAAGCCACTGTGGGGGAAGGATGGTATCTCCGGGATGTAGTCGATGAACTGGCCAGCCTCGGAAATCCAGAGTGAGGCCTTAGTACAGCCGCCCGACTGGACGGTAGTGACGAGTTGCGCAGGCGTCGCGCTTCCTGCGCGAGCAGGAGACCGACACCGACCGAGGGAACGAAGCCGCTGATCTGAACGACCTATTCAGTGGACGGTTCGAGAGTGACCAAGGTGCTTGTCCCACGCTAAGCAGGGGTCACCGGCAGTGAGATATCGATCACCAAACCGAAGTCGGCCAGCCAGAAGTTCACACAGCTAGTATCGAAGGCGATGCAGAGCGTGACACCGATCACTTGAACATTGATGCAAGGATCTTCGCAAAATAGTCGGGTGATTCAATCCAACTCTCTACGACTACATCCGCACCGGAATAGCCGGCGGCGATGTTTCGCGGACTCAGAGTTGGAAAGGTAGTCGAAGGCATTTAGACGATCACGTAGTTCGCAACAGAGGCCGCTGATCAGGTGATCAATCGTTCACTCCAGATACAACGAGAGTGGGGTACGTGCGCGGTTCGGAGATCGAGCGGTTATATCGCGACCACCGAATGCAGATGATCTACGAAGGCACTAGCTCGGTCCAACGCAACAACATCTACCAAGTCATCGTCCCTTCTAAGATTTTAACCCATCGGTCCCCTAATTGATGTAGTGGCGCCGGGCAAGATCAGACCCGTGGAGTTGCAACTTCGACGTTGGAATCAAGGGTCAAGCGGTGGTCAGTCGACCTCGGGGAGCGAGGAGAGAGATGACGGAGCCGAGGCCGGCGAGGATGGCGACGAAAATCACGACCCCCCCGAAATCCCAAGACGTATTGATGGCCCCGGCAACGACGGGGGCGACGGCACCGATGAGGGAACCCCCGGCGAAAAGAACGCCGACTGAGGTGCCTTCAGAACCGACGTCGGTGGCGTCCATGGCAGCGGCGACGATGACAGGCATGATCGAGAAGAGGAAGACGCCGAGCAAGATAACGTCGACGGCGAGCATCCAGCCGTCGTCAGCCCAGAGGAAGCCGAGGACGCAGAGGGCAATCGCGGCCATGCTGGCGGTGGAGACGGTGCGACGGCCGAGGCGATCCGAAAGCATGCCCAGGATAGGAGTTGAGCCGATGCCGGCGAGCGTGAGCAGTGAGACGTGGAAGCCGATGGCGAGATCGCTGTAGGAGAGTTCCTCATGCATATAGATCACAAGGAAGAGCTGGATTGAGTTGTGTGATGCGCCTCGGAGGGCGTGGAGCAGGGCTTGGGCGAGTACAGCGGGGTTGCTGAGGAGGCGGCGGGAGGCAGCGAGGTACTCGCGGAGGGAGACTGCACTGGAGTCTGAGTGGGAGTCACCTTTGAAGCGGGCGAGAATAACGAAGACGGTGATGAAAGCGGGGATGACGAGCAGGAAGGCGACTGTGCGCCAGCCAAGTCCCGCCCACTCGACACCGAAGTAGCTGATACCACCGAGCAGCAGTCCTATGCCGACGGGGGCGGTGGTATTGCCGATCTGGGCGCCGGTGGAGTGGGCGGCCATCGCGAATCCCCGGCGTTCAGGGTAGCGGACGGCGAGCTCGGAGAAGGCGGGAGCGTGCCAGAGCGAGGTGCCGGCACCAATTACCATCAGGGCGACGAGGGTGAGCCAGTACCAAGAAGAGAGCCCGATCATCAGGTAGCCGGCGCCGACGAAGGTCATGCTGATCATGAGCAGCAGCGGCACGCGATGTCGATACATATCGGTGATCAGGCCTGCGGGCACGTTGGCGAGGCCGGAGGCGGCGTCACGCGCGCCGAACATCGCGCCGATGGCGACGTCCGAGATATCGAGGGTGGATTTCACCTCGGGGATGAGCAAGAGAATAGCACCCTGGCCAAAGTGCTTGACTCCGTGGCCGGCGGAGAGGCCATAGAGTAGTCGGTTGCTGCCGGGCGGAGCCACCTCGGTGGTTTCAAGTTCGGCGGGAGGATCGGTGTTTGTCACGGCGGGCGCTCTCCTAAATGGCAGAAAAGCACTGTGGAGGAGGCAAGCGCGCTAGTCAATGGGCAGGAGAGGAGCGGTGTAACCTCGACTGTCATGTGGCGGAGAGATCGCTGCGGGGTGGGTAATCGAGTTCGTCGTCACGCTTGCCGGCGGAGCGGAGGTCCATGGTGGCCCAACCTTTCTACTTCCAGCAGAGGCAGCAATGCTTCCCCTTCTGGAAGTAGATGAACGCTGCGAGCGGAGAGCGGCACGGCTCGCACCATTGGATCGGGCGACGCATCTCCTCGCAAGAGATCTCTGGTTCGACTGTCTTCTTCTTTCGCCAGAGTCTCATATGCAATCAATCGACCGACACGGAACACGGCCCCATGGCTCGAGGATCGCGAGTTACTTCAACTCGAACGAGAAAAAACTGGTGCACTGTATGCCGGGGTGGGGCTTCGCCGCAGACAGGGGATGGGGAGACAGTCATAATCAGAGAACGCCCTGGTAGCTCAAGGGATAGAGCAGCGGCCTTCTAATCCGCAGGTTGGAGGTTCGAATCCTCCCCGGGGCACCACTTTGTCATCACGTGTCATCCACCCGGTAGACAGTGTTTATAAGCCACATTGATCGAGAAGCGACGATCTTGGAGTTTGCCTCAGGCAAACAGGTCCCTCCCAGGAGCACGAAAGGACGCAGGGACAGCGGCAAAACGATTGCAGACGGCGTGGTATTGCCACCGCACGCGGAGCCAATAACGGCTACCGGGTGGCAATGCCAACCGAACTCGCCGCCCGGTTAGTCGTCGCGATAGATGATGCCGCTATCCTCAAAGTCATAAACTCGGAGACCGATGCTGATGTCGTCTGTGCCGCTGAACACGATCTCATCAGCCGTAGCCCTGCGTAGCGGTGGAGTCCTTCAGTACGAACAGGAAATTGGACAAAACTCGAGGAAGACGTGGGCAGTTCGTTGGTGAGGCCGCCCCTAGGGTGCAACTCAGTTTAGAGTTCGCCGGTGCTGTTCATGGACTCACTCTCCCCAGTACGCACTCACTCCAGATATTTTCAATAGTCAGTACAAGTTAGTACTACTGAGTACAAACACGCGCGATTAGACGAAGTCGAGGTCCATCCAGCGGTGTTCGATGGCGGCGTCGAAGAAAATATCGCCGCGGGCCGTGTAGCCGAGGCGTTCGTAGAACGGGATGGCGTGGAGCTGAGCTGCGAGGGTGACACCAGGGCGTCCGAGGCGACGCGCTTCGTCTTGGAGCCACAGCATGACGACGCGGCCGGTACCAGTGCGGCGATGCTCCGCTAGGACAGCGACGCGGCCGATGTGAGCACGCTCATCGGGCGAGCCGTCGAGCAGCAGGCGGCCGGTGGCGATCGGATCGCCTACATCACCGTCGACATGAATGACGTGAACCAGGACGTGGATGGCATCCGCGACGACAGTTGGGTCGTCGTCGTAGCGATCGACCTCTTCGTCCTCCGGGACGTGCTGTTCGTCGATAAAGACGGCACGGCGGATCTCGAGGGCGTCTGCCATCTCTTCGAAAGTTGCGATGCCGGCGGCATGCAGTCGTGAATTGGGGGAGAAAGCCATGTGGCGCAGGGTACAGGCGGAGGTCAAAGGCGGTCGACGAAGCGGCAGATCATGGCGACGAGTTAGTCCGGTGCTCCGAGTTAGGTGAAGTGGCCGAAACGGTCAACATCGGCGAACTCGGCGCGGGGAAAAGCTCGCGGACATCGGCGGCGTTGTGGGTGTTGTTGTTGGAATTGACGCAGTGGACGGGCTGGCAGAGCTGGTTCGCGATGGTGGACACTTTGGCGCACCGGGAAACGATGGCGGAGTGCTCGGGAGTACATGTAGCGTCTCGACCGACGCGGGTGGCGATGTTCTTCGCAATGCCCACTCCGTAGGAGCGGACGACGACGTTGGCGGAGTCGATCTGGAGGAAATTGATGCGATTGAGTGCTCGTCAGAAGTGGCGCGCGTCTACTGGGTCGATGGCGCTCGCGCCGGAAAAAGTCCTTGCGCGGCGACGACAATACGGCGTGCTTCACCGGCAGAGTGGTCTGTGAGGGGACCTAAAGATACACCCTCTCCTCGATGCCCGCCTAGCGGAATTCCCTGACAATTCAGTGCGTTACTAACGGAAGACGGATGCGACCTCAGTGATAAAGCGATCGGCGGTGGCTGTGGCGCGCTCGATGCTGCTGCTAGGTCGTAGGGCAAAGATGGGAACGACGAGTTCATCGACGCCAGCATCGATGTACTGCTGTACCAGCACCTGCATCTCCGAGGCGGAGCCAGCCAGCACGCGCGGGTTTGACTGGCGCACCTGCTCTGCCTCGGCCGGGTCGTCGGTGATATGCACCATCGCGTTGGCGGATTTGCGAATGGTGGCAGGGTCGCGACCGACGTCCGTACAGTGCTGTTCGAGAATGCCGATCTTGTGGCGCAGAAGGTCCGGGGAACCCCAAACGTTCCATTCGTCGGCGTACTGGGCGGCGAGCCGGAGGGTGACCTTTTCGCCGCCGCCGCCGATGAGGATCGGAGGGTGGGGACGTTGTACTGGCTTCGGTGCGAGCGGGGCGTTGGCGATCTGGTAGAACTTCCCATCGAAGTCGGTGCGCTCATGCTCGAAGAGAGAGCGGATCACCTGGACGGCCTCCTCGAGGCGGCGGAGGCGGCTGCCGACGGTGTAGAAGGGGATGCCGTAGGCCTCGTGTTCGTTCTGTTGCCAAGCGGAGCCAATCCCGAGAACGAGGCGGCCGCCGCTGATACCGTCGACCTGCGCGGCCATCTTGGCGAGGACCGCGGGGTGGCGGTAGGTGTTACCAGTAACCATGGTGCCGAGACGAATGCGTGGAACCGTGGCGGCGAGTGCGGCGATGCTGGTCCAGGCTTCGCCGGTGGGGCCGCTGTTATCTTCTTGGTTCGGCATGAAGTGGTCCGCGACCCAGAGGCCGTCCCAGCCGGTCTGCTCAATGTGCTGTGCAAAGTCCCGGAGCGGTTCCCACTCACCGGGCTGATTGGGCCAGGCGCTGAACTGCATCATGATCCTCGATTTGTTTGCGGATTCACTCTGGATTGACGAACCGGCTGCTAAGAGTACTGCTCGATGAAACGGAGCACTCGCTCCCAGGCGTCCTTTGATTCGGCGGCGTACTCCTCGAAGCCACGATCGAAGAAGGAGTGCGGCGCGCCCGTGTAGACGCAGACCTCGTGGGGGTGTTCGTCGGCAGTGAGTACTTCCTCATACTGCTGGACAACATCGGCGGGAATGCCTTGGTCTGCTCCACCCATGAGCGCAAGGACGGGGCATTCAAACTGTTCCACTAGGCTGACGACGGCGGGGGAGCCGGCGGGGAAATTCTCGCGGGTCGGGTGACCGTAAAAGCCGATAGCTCCGGAGAGGTCGTGGCCGTTGGCGGCCTGCTGCCAGGAGCTGCTGCCGCCGAAGCAGAAGCCGATGGTGAAAATCTTGCGGTTCGGGTCATCGGCCCGGAAATAGGCGACGCAGGCAGCGACGTCATTTTTCACACCTTCGAAGGTGGACTGCTCGATGTGGGGGCGGAACTCGAACTCAGCGTCCCGCTTGCCGATGCCGGCAGTGCGACCAAAGTAGTCAAAAGCGACCGCGTCGTAGCCGCGTTCAGCGAATCGAAGTGCGAGTTCCTCGTAGAATGGGAAGAGCCCGCGGACGTCTGGGAGGACAACGATAGCGGGGCCGAGCGGCTCCTCGGCGCGGGCGACGTAGGCAGCGAATTGGTTGCCGTCGCTGGCGGTGAGGGTGATGTCCTCAGAGTCGATGGCGGCACCGGCGATCGGGAAGATTGGGGGCTTTGCGTGGTACGGGAAGCACATGAGAAGTCTGTCCTAGTTCGGATGGCGGAGGTCTCGCCTCGGAGGTAACGACTGGTAAGAGGGGTACGTTACCACTGGGAGAGGCGTGAGTGGGCTAGACCTGCTCCTCGAGCGCGAGCAGATCATCGATGGTTTGACGTCGACGAATCAGGCGCGGTTCGCCGTCCTCGATCAGCACCTCGGGCGCGAGGCCACGAGTGTTGTAGTTGCTGGCCATCGACGAGCCATAGGCACCGGCATCATGGAAGACGACGTAGTCGCCGACTTCGACATCTGGCAGGTCGCGGGGAACGACGAGGCCGCCCTCTTCCTGAGTGAAGACATCGCCGGACTCGCAGAGCGGACCGCCCACGACCGTGGGTAGAAGCGGTCCGCTGCCGATGATGCCATCACGGTGCACGACGGAAATTTCATGATAGCTGCCGTACATCGCCGGGCGCACGAGGTCGTTAAAGCCGGCGTCGACGAGAGCGAAGCGGCTGAGGCTGGTCTGTTTCACGGCACGCACCTCGGCGATGAGTTGCCCGGCCTCAGCGAGTAAGTAGCGCCCGGGCTCGATCTCGAGTGATACGTCGTGTTCGACGGCACGCTCAATGTCACGGCGAGCCTGGTCCCAGATCTCGAAGTAGGCATCCAAATCGATCCCGGGATCCCCGGCGCGGTAGGCGACGGGGAGGCCGCCGCCGGCAGAAACAGCGCGAACGTCACGGCCGACGGCCCGGACCTGTTCGAGCATGGCTCCGGCGACGAGCTGGAGGTGCTCAAAGTCGGTGCCGGAGCCGATGTGCATGTGGAGGCCGACAAGGTCGAGTTCGAATTGATCGACGACGGCGAGCGCTTCGGCCAGATCTTCGTGCCAGATGCCGTGTTTACTGGATTCGCCACCGGTGTTGGTCTTGCGACTGTGGCCGTGTCCAAACCCGGGGTTGATGCGGATCCAGACACGGTGTCCAGTCTTACGTTGGCCGAGTTGCCGAAGCATATCGGCGGACCCGGCGTTCATCGGGATGTCACGGTCGATGATGAGCTGAAGCGTCGCTTCGTCGAGTAAGTCGGCAGTGAGCACAAGGTCGGCCGGTTCGCCCTGGCCGGTGTAGCCGACGAGGAGGGCGCGCTCGATCTCCCCACCTGATACGGCGTCGACGGCGACGCCGAGCGATCGGAGGAGGCGCAGGAGATGAGTGTTGGAACTGGCTTTCTGTGCGTAGCGCACGAGGTCGAAACGTTGGAGCGCAACGACGCGCTGGCGGATTAGGGCCGCGTCATAGGTGTAGACAGGCGTGCCAAACTGCTCGGCAATCCGGCTAATAAGGGAACCGTTGACGGTCTTGGTCACGTGCTTCTCCGGGACTCTGTTCGGATGCATCCAGTATAGGAGGCGATTTCGGTACTGACGCCCGGGAATGCTCGTGAGGCTCAGATCCGGTCGAGTAGGCCTTCGTGCTGAAGCACGGTGCCGACGACGAGCTGATGGAGTTCGGACAAGCCGGATTCGAGCTGGTTCTGTTGGCCCATTTCGACGAAGACAGGAAAGAAGTCGGGGACGAAACAGGCGATGCCGAGTGAGCTGGTGCAACTGGAAGGCTAGAACGGATCGCGGTTCGTCGTATCGGGAACTCAGAAGAAGCGGTTGCGGTCACGGACGATGAACTGCTCTCGCGCGGTGACCAGCTTATTCACCTCGGTGTCGATGGATTCGGCGCGGTGGATTGTCTGAGGTCACCGCTGGTAATGGTCTCGGCGAGGTAGGCGTTCCCGTCTTGGCTGTTCTCGTTGAAGAAGGCATACGATCCGTGGAGGTTGAGCAGCCTGCTGTGTCCAGAGTGCGCCGTTTTCAAGCTGTCGTTACTCGTTGTCCTGAGCAGGCATGCCCGGGCGTACGAGGTATTCGTAGATCGAGGCGCCGACCAGACCGCCGATCAGCGGGCCAATGATGTACACCCAGAAGCCGTTGCGCGGGCCGGGGATCGCGATATTGTCCCAGCCAGCGGCATACGCAACGATTCTCGGGCCGAAATCACGCGCCGGGTTCCAAGCACCCTGTGTGATGGGTGCGAACAGACTGATCAGCACGGCGACAGTGAAGCCGATGAAGAATGGGGCGAGCGAAGCACCCGGACGGCCGGCATTCCGGCGATCCACGAGCGCGAAGATGAGAAAAACGAGGACACCGGTACCGAACGCCTCGACCGCGGCCGCGGCAAATGGCGAGACGAGTTCGAAGGCGGCAGCATCGGTACCGAAGACGGCGGGGTTAGGGAAATATTCCCCGAACATCATGGCGCTGGCCTGGCTGCCGGCCTCACCACGGACGAGGCCGTGGTCCAACTCGAACCGGTCGATAAAGGAGCCGAAAATCGCGAGGATGACGAGACCGGCGAGGATCGCGCCGGTAAGCTGCGCGCCCCAGTAAGGGAGGAGGCGCTGGCGAGGGAACTCACTCGGGCGGAAAATGGCCATCGCGAGAGAGACGGCGGGGTTGAGGTGGGCGCCGGAAATAGCAGCGGTGGCGTAGATGGCTAGGGTGACACCGAAGCCCCAAACGACGGCGACCTGCCAGACTCCGACCTGGGCGCCGGTAACGACGGCAGCGGCAACGGAACCAGTGCCGAAGAGCACGAGCAGGAAAGTACCAACTACCTCGGCGGAGTAGATACGAAGTGCTGAGGCGGTCACGGAGTGATCTTAGTAGCCACGCCGTACTCGGACAGCAGCGCGGTGACACGGTCACGGATTTCGTCTCGGATACGACTCACGACCTCGAGCGACTGGCCTGCAGGATCGTCCAGCGGCCAATCGACGTAGCGAACTCCTGGGAAGATCGGGCACTCGTCGCCACAGCCCATCGTCACCACCACTGTCGCCTCCTGCAGTTCGTCGTCCGACCACCGTTTGGGTGACTGGCTGACGATGTCGATGCCCAACTCGTCCATCGCCTGGACGGCGACCGCATTGACCTCGCTGGCCGGTTCGGAACCGCCGGTATAGACGATCGCGCGCTCGCCCGCTAGATGTCGAGCCCAGCCGGCGGCCATCTGAGAGCGGCCGGCATTGTGAATACAGAGGAAAAATAGGCGGGGTGGGTCTGTCGGCACGCGGAACTCCTCGAGCGTCTTGGATGGCTGAGGTCATTAAACGCAGATTTCAATTAACGGCGACTTAACGATGACGCGTAATCATCTCTTCAACTCATTAGGACATGCAATTCCAAACATCTCTCCCGCGATCTGAAAAGGACACACCGAATGAAGCGATTCCTGTTCCTTAGCTTGATTTCAACAACGGCGACGTTACTCGTCGTAGCCTGCTGTGGCGGTACTGCTGCTACGACCCCCGCCACTGGTTCGAATAACCTGTCCGGTCAAGTATCGATCGACGGCTCGATCACCGTCGTCCCGATTATCGAAGTGATGGCGGAAGAATCTCGGTCGGTCGCCCCAGACGTGAGAATCACCGTGGGCGTCTCCGGAACCGGTGGTGGCTTCAAGAACTTCTGCGCTGGTGAGGCGGACATCTCGGATGCCGCGCGAGGGATCAAAGACTCGGAGCGCGAAGTCTGCGTGGCCGCGGGCATCGAACTGCGAGTGGGCCTGGACGGGCTCGCCGTGCTGACTAACCGGGAGAACGATTTCCTACCTGACGGCATTACCTCCGAGCAATTCCACACAATCTTCGGACCAAACACGGACTCCGGCATGCCAAGGTCAGCCAGCTGCCCGAGTGCCTCGGCGAGGCTGACGCTACTGAATTACTCGAATATGGCTCGTCACAGACCAGATTCAATTGGGTAACCAAGCACGGGAGGTAGGGAGAACCGACAGGTCGAGTCTTCGTCGGCTAGCGCTTGAGTTCCTCGACAATGGATGGATCGGAGACGAGGACGAGCTGGCGCCATTTCGCGAGGTTGTCGAGGTCGAAGCGATCGAGCGGCTCCCAGCCGTTCTTGCCACGGGTCCAGATTTCGCGACCTGACGCGGGAACGAGCACAGCGCTCCCGGCGACGTCCCAGACGTGGGGATCGGGGTTACGAGCGGCGGCCAGCACGCCGGCTGCGACCAGCGCGCCCTCTAGGGCAGTGGAACCGAGCGAACGGTAGTCCCACTTCGCCGCGCGGGCGTGGTTACCAATCGGGACCGCGACGATACGACGAAGACGTCCATCCGTCGCTCTGCCGTCGGTATCGAGCGGCTCACCGTCGAAGCGGAGAGAGCCGCCGCGGTGGGCGTGGTAGACGCCGGGGTGGAGCGTGTGAGTCGAGGCTCCCCAGACGGCACCAGCGATCGGAACTCCATTCTGGAGAACACCGATGGAAGAGCTGTAGAAGGGGATGCCGTTGACAAAGTTCTGAGTGCCATCGATTGGGTCGACGGCCCAGGTAAATTCGGCCGCCGAGTCGAACGAATCGACGGTCTCCTCGCCGAGGAAGGAGTGGTCGGGAAACAGGGTGCGAATGCGCTCTTCGATCATCGCCTCAACGGCCTTGTCCGCGTCGGAGACAGGGTTGGTAGGTGCACGATCGCCGTATCCCTCATCCTTGTACGAGACGACGATCTTCTGGCCCAGGGTATCGAGGATGACAGCACCTGCCTCGGCAGCCATTGCGTAGGCGAACTGCTCCAACTCAGCGGCTGCGGCGGCGTCGAAGGTGATCGGCTCGGTGGAGTCGCTCATGCGGTAAGTGCGCTGCTCCGCTCCTCGACGAGATCGAGCAGGACACTGATCACCTGCACGAGGTCGAAGTCAGACGGTGTGAAGATACGTTTGATACCGCGCCGTTCGAGGATCTGTATGTCTGCCTTCGGAATGATACCGCCAAAGATGACGGCTATTTCGTCGGCCTCGCCTGATTCTTCCAGGCACGTCATCAGCTGGTCGGCAAGTTCGATGTGAGAGCCGCTGAGGATCGAGATGCCGATCAGGTGCGCGGATTCGTCGACCGCAGACTGGACGATTTCCTGCGGCGTGAGGCGGATGCCTGAGTAGACGACCTCGAAGCCGGCGTCGCGGGCGGCGACGGCGATCACCTCGGCGCCGTTAGAGTGGCCATCGAGGCCGGGTTTGCCAACGACGATACGTGGGCGGCGGCCCGTGCGCTTCGTGAAGTCGTCCGAGCGTGCACGTAGTGCGTCCATGTCGCTGCTGGTGAGGCCGAGGTGTTGGCCCTCGATACCAGTGGGTGGTCGGTACTCTCCGAACGTTTCACGCAGTGCGTCGCTCCACTCGCCGGTGGTGACGCGGGCGAGCGCGCAGTCGATCGAGGGCTGCATGAGGCTGTCGCCGGAGATGGCGGCCGCGCGCAACGCATCAAGCGTTTCCGCGACGCGGGCGTCGTCTCGATTGCGCTTCGTCATCTCAAGGTGGTCAAGAGTCCAGCGCGCTTCCTCGGCGTCGACGCGGAAGATGCCGCCATCCTCGCCACTGACGAGTGGTGACTGAATCGCCTCGGTCCAGCGGTTCACACCGACGACGATGCGGTCACCGGTGTTGATATCGCTGATGCGGTCCGCCATCGAGCGAACGAGCTGAGATTTCATGTAGCCGGATTCGACGGCGGTCTGGATACCTCCCTGTTCGAGAATACGGTCGATCTCTTCGCGGGCCTGACGCTTGAGATCGTTCACCTTCGACTCGATCACGGGAGAACCATCGAAGATGTCGGGGTACTCGAGCAGGTCGCTCTCATAGGCAAGGATCTGCTGGAGGCGGAGCGCCCACTGCTGGTCCCACGGCGTCGGTAGGCCAAGCGCTTCGTTCCAGGCGGGAAGCTGCAGCGCGCGGCAGCGGGCATTGCGACTGAGGGTGACGCCGAGCGTCTCGAGGAGAATACGCCAGGCGTTGTTCTCCGGCTGCTGTTCGGTGAGCCCCAGCGAATTGACCTGAACGCCATAGCGGAAACGGCGGAAGCGATCGTCCTCGACTCCATAGCGCTCGCGGGTGATCTCGTCCCAGAGTTCGGTAAAGGCACGCATCTTCGACATCTCTTCGACAAAGCGGATACCGGAGTTCACAAAGAAACTGATTCGGCCGACAAGGGAGTCAAAGCGATCTGCCGGAACGTTGCCACGTTCTCGAATTTCATCGAGCGTGCCGATCGCATTCGCGAGCGCGAACGCGAGTTCCTGAGCGGGCGAAGCACCGGCCTCTTGCAGATGATAAGAGCAGATATTGGAGGGATTCCAGCGCGGGATCTCCTCCAGACAATACTCGTACGTCTCGGCGATCAGGCGGAGGCTGGCGTCCGGCGGGAAGATGTAGGTTCCACGGGCTAGGTACTCCTTCACAATGTCGTTTTGGGTCGTGCCCTGCAACTTGGAGACGTCCTCGCCACGCTCCTGTGCAAGGGCAACGTAGAGGGCGAGCAGCCACATCGCCGTCGCATTGATGGTCATCGAAGTGTTCATCTGCTCGAGTGGGATGCCTTCGAACAGCATGTGTAAGTCGTCAAGGCTGTTGATCGGCACTCCAACTTTGCCAACCTCGGGAGCCGCGAGCGGGTGGTCCGAGGAGTAGCCGGTCTGGGTGGGCAAGTCGAACGCGATCGAGAGGCCAGTCTGGCCGGTGGCGAGGTTGGAGCGATACAGCTCGTTCGAGGCTCGTGCGCTGGTGTGGCCTGAATAGGTGCGGAAAATCCAAGGGCGATCACTCATCAGATCGCCGTCGTCGTCGATAAGCAGGTGTGCCTGCGGGTCCACGTCGCTCATCGCGCCGCCTCTCTGTTGTGTGCTCGGGTCGGCACCGAGCGAACTCGATGATCACATAACGCCCTGCGGACCGCCACGGGTGGCTTCCCCTTCAGGAAGTTAACCAGCACGAGCAACTCGTCGGCGAGCAGCAGCACAGCGCTCTCCTCACGTGATCTTCCAACTCCTCCAAAGCACTACCGCGGCGACACTGACCGCAATGGATGCCGATCACTCCCCGAGTCGCGCGGTCGGCATCCATTGCGGTGGGAGCGACGAGCGTGCAGATGCGAAGCGAGACCGTCGCATCGACGAAGGCGAAGCCAAAGGAGTCGCCGAAAGCGAGCCCCCAAGTACGGCGGCGGACAGCAGCGATGTTGACGGTGAGTTCGGGCAGCGAGGCGCCAAAGAAACTGATCGCATACTCGGGCAGAACGATGAGGTTGACGAGAAAGATCATCACGACAATAGCGCCGACAGAAACCAGCTGTAAGGGTGCCGAATAGGGCGAGGAATTATGCGGTGCCCGGGTGCCCGAAACGGTCTGAGACCTCGTCTCGCAGCAGGGATCGGGGGTTAGCCCAGAGGACAGCGGTCCCGCAATTCAAGCAAGGACGAGTGAGCCCACATCAGTTCGGATGAGTTCATTATCAGCGATCAACCAGAGACAGATCAGCAGTGCGGCGATGACCGTGATGCTGGCGATGCGAAGGTCGATGAGTCCGAGGTAGAAGGCGTCAGCCGTGAACGGCAACAGACCGAGTACGAGGATGACAGCGACCGAGACGGAGCCAACGGAAACACCAAAATTCAGGTCTCCATCGTCGGAAAGCGAGGCAACGACCATCACAACCCCCGCCCGCCAGTAGGGGAACGCAGCGTTCCGACGGGAGAGCCGAAGCTCAGTCGCGGGTGGCGGGGACGATGATCGGGCGACCGTGGTCTGGGTGATGGATTACCGCGACACCGGATCCATACATGCGAGCAACCTGTTCGGCGGTGATCACCTCGGAGGGTGGACCGCTATCGAGGACTTGGCCATCAGCGAGGAGCACGACGCGGTCGCAGTAGGCGGCGGCGAGGCTGAGGTCGTGAAGCACGACGAGCACGCCAACACCATCGGTGGCGAGTTCGCGGAGCAACTCGCAGACCTCAGTCTGGGCGCCGGCGTCAAGATTAGCCGTCGGTTCGTCGAGCAACATCAGCACGGGCTCCTGGGCGAGGCCGCGGGCGATGAAAACTCGCCGACGTTCGCCGCCGGAAAGGGTACCGAATTCGCGGTCGGAAAATTCGAGGCAGCCCGCGCAGGTCATGGCAAGACGAGCTATCTGGTGATCGCGCACCGATTCGTGTTCGAACCAGCCGAGGTGGGGGTGGCGACCAAGCAGCACGAGGTCACCGACGCGCATCGTTGGCGGTGCCTCGGGGATTTGCTGAACGACGGCGACAGTTCGGGCGAACTCCCGGCGATCGAAGTCGGCGGCCGGACGGCCCTCGATGACGACGCTGCCGTCAGCGGGCTGCACCCCGCTGATCGCGCGGAGGAGGGTGGACTTACCAGCCCCGTTGGGTCCGACGAGGCCGACGACTTCACCTCGATCGACGGTGAGGGCAACGTTGCTAACGAGCACGCGGCCGCCGATGCGGACCTCGATTCCGCTCACGGCGAGCAGAGGAGCTACAGAAAAGGGCGCGGTCATCGTCCGCCATCCACACGGCGGGTGCGCAAGAGGTAGAGGAAGAATGGACCGCCGAGCATGGCGGTGAGGACTCCAACAGGGATCTCCTGTGGGGCGAGCAGGGTCCTTGATGCTAGGTCCGCGACGATCAGGAAGGCAGCGCCCCCGAAGGCGGCGACAGGGAGCAGGCGTCGGTGATCCGATCCGACGAGCATGCGCGCAGCGTGTGGGACGATTAGCCCGACGAAACCGATAATACCCGCGACCGCGACAGCGGCAGCGGCCATCAGTGAGGCGGCAGCGAGAACAACCAGCGTGGACTTCGTCACGTCGACACCGAGCTGGGCGGCCTGCTCACGGTCGAGTTGGAAAACATTCAGGATACGTGCGTGCAGGGAGATGACGAGGCCGCCAACGGCGATGTATGGCAGCGCGGCCGCGAGTCTGGCCCACGAGGCGGTATTAAAGCCACCGAAGATGAACGACAGAATCGGCTGAGAACTGTCGCCGCCGGTGAGCAGCATGAACGAGATGCCGGCCGAGAGCACTGCGGAGAGCGCGACCCCGGCGAGGATCAGCGTTGCGCCCTGCGAGCCCGGAGCCGACCTCGATACGAGGTAGACCAGCGTCACCGTGACGGTGGCACCGATGAACGCGAAGACCGGAACCCAGCCGAAACCGTAGGCGGCATTCGGCAGCGGCGAGACGATCGCAATCGTGGCGCCGAACCCAGCACCCGAGGCGACGCCGAGCAGAAATGGGTCTGCGAGCGGGTTGCGGAAGATTCCCTGGTAGGCAGTACCTGAGTAAGAGAGCGCGGAACCGACAAGCGCCGCCGCGATGATCCTCGGAAGACGGATATCGAAGACGATGCTCTCCCAGATCGCGGGGACGTCCTGCTCGATGGTCACGAACGGGAGGCGGTCGAGCAGTAGCAAAACCGTAGTTTGGATCGGGATGTCCGCGGCGCCCTGTGTGAGCGCGATCAACGCAACTGCGAGTAACAACATCGCAGCCGCTAACACCGGACCATTCATCGCCAACAGGCGCGGGACGAATGCCGCGCGCACCTCCATCATCTCGTGGGGCACCTCAAGCGGCGTCGCGGTGCACTCGACGTGCACTACTCAAACCGATCCGGGTAGAGCAGCACCGCGATTTCCTCGATGGAATCGACGATGCGTGGACCAGGGCGGTTGCCGGTGTCAGGAGCAACTCCGTAGACACGCTCGTTAATAACGGCGTCGACCGTGTCCCAGCCCGGCCGTGCGGCGACGGTCTCGAAACTTTCACCCCAGACCCCGTCGGCGAGCAGCACCACTTCCGGGTTGGCCTCGAGGAGCACCTCAGCGGTGAGCTGCGGGAACGCTGTTTTGGCACCCTCAGCAACGTTCTGGGCTTTGAGCAACGTGAGCGTGCCGCCGATGAAGGTGTTCGGCGCGGCCGTGTAGAGGTCGCTGCTCAGCTCGTAGAAGACGCGGGGGCCCTGGTCGATGTCAGAAATCGCCTCTTCGACGATGGTAATGCGAATCCGCATCTGGGCGACCAGCGTCTCTGCTTCCTCGGAGTGACCGGTGACGAGGCCTAGCAGCAGGATGTTCTGAAGCACTCCCTCGATGCTGTCAGGCTCGAGGTTGAACAGCACGGTCAGACCGAGCGAGCGCAACTGCTCCACTTGCAGCTGTTGCGCGGTGGCCATCAGCACGAGGTCCGGTGTGAGCGAGAGCACGCGCTCCGGGTCCGGGTCGATGTACTTCACCCGCTCTAGGTTTTCCGTCTCCGGTGGGAAGTTCACCCATTCGTCCACGGCGATCACCTGATCCTCTGCACCGATAGCAAAGAGAATCTCGGTGGCCCCTGGTGAAAAGGAGATTATGCGGGTCGGAGCCATCTCAAAAGTCAGTTCGAAGCCATCGGAGTCAGCGATGATCACAGGCTCGGGGGTAGCCGTCGGCGTGGCTGTTGGCTCCGCAGTAGGCGTAGCTGTAGCTGCATCGCCACCCGTACAGGCAGCGAACAGCAGTCCCGCGATCAAGACGATCGAGGTGATGAATCGCGGGCACGTGGCCCATCTACGATAGAAGAAAAAATTCATTTTATGTACTTCCTCGTGGAGGGGGCACATAAAACCCTCTCCGAGGCGAGGGGGCAGGAGTGATGGCCGATGCCGGGTCCATCGACCCCTGCGCCGCCGTCGCCTGTCCTCGCAGGTTCGACAATTGACGCGGGTCGGTTTTCTGACTTCTCGCCGTCGGGAGCGACCCGAACGACAAGTTACAGTTGCGGGACAGCACCGGACTTACACCGGCTTCCCCGAACACCACGTCGTGATAGATCGCAGCATAGCACCCGGAAGGGCTGGTGCCTCAGGAGCGATGATCAAGGGTGCTATCCGACCTCTGACGCTCGACGGGTGGCGAGTTCGGTACGGGATTGGCTAATCGCGAGAACGGCGGCGACGACACCAGCGATGGCGAGCGAACTACCGAAGGTGTTCGTCACGCCGAACCGATCTGCGAGGAAACCGAGGCCGAGTACGGTGAATGGTTCGATCCCACCGGCCCAGGTGTAGAGGCCCATGACTCGCGCTCGATACTCCTCCCCGGAGTTGAGTTGGAGGAGCGCCTGGTTCAGCGTACTGAAGAGCGAATGCGCGATTCCGGCAAGCGCAAGAACGCCGAAGGCGACCCAGAACTGCGTAATTTGAGTAAAGACGACGAGCAGCATCATATAGATGGAGCCGGCCCAAAGCATGGTTCGCATACCACCGCGGCCGGTGGCGACGTAGGTAGAGCCAATTAGCGATCCGACACCGATTGCCGAGGAGAGCAGGCCGTAGCCGGCAGCGCCGCCGCCCAGCTCATCGGCGAAGACCGCCATGAATTGTATGTACGGATAGACGAGAGTGAAGGTAACGAGCGAGATGAGGATCGAGGTTCGTACCGGCCGGTTCTGGAAGACGTGGCTGATGCCACTACAAATCTCGGCGATCAACGAGGTGCGCTCACCAGCCCTCGTGACGTCGATACGGAGCATCCAGACAACACCCATCGACGCGCCGAGCAGCACAGCCTGAGTCATGAAGGCGAACTCGCTGCCGAAGAAACCGACCAAGATCCCGCCGATGCTCGGACCCACTACGCGCATCAGGTTGCCGGTGAGCGCGTTGAGCGCGAGCGCGGGCTTGAGCAGCTCTCGACCTACGGCGTCATAAACGAGGAGGTTGCGCATTGGTTGATTGATCGACTGACCGACGCCGTAGGTGACCGACACGACGTAGAGTAGCGGGAGCGAGGCCCATCCACCGGTGACGGCGATGACTAGCACGACGGCACCGGTGGCTTGCAGCGTGGTGGCCGACATCAGTGACCGACGGGCACCGATTTGGTCAGCAAGCGGACCAGTGAGTGGGGCGATTACAAGCACAAAGATGGTCTGGACGAAGGCGACACCACCGAGCTGGGCGGCGGAGCCGGTCAACTCGTAGACAAGCCAGAGCAGCGCAACCCGCTGGATCCAACTACCGAGCTGGAGCCCCATTCCAGCGAGCAGCAGTAATCGGAACGATCGAAGCCGGATCGCGTCGCGGGCGGTACCTCGGTGCTCCTCGCTAGGGTTCGTCATCGATACCTGTGTCAAGCAAACGTTGAGAAACCAAGCTTAGGCGGGACCCTCGCTAGATGCTCATGGCAACGAGGAGGACGAAGACGGCCACACGGTGGATGAGGTACGGGTGTCGTTAGGAGTTCGTGCGTAGGCGCTCCAGCCGAAGCTATCGCCACCGACGAACGTCATCATCCATTCGAGTTCGGGTTTACCGATGTGCGCCATGGGAAAATGAGGATCGCCTGAATCAACACGGCAGACGGACCGATGGATTGGTAGGTCCCGAAGAAGCGAAAGGCCGTGGAACATGAACTCTTAGCCAACGAGGTCGATGCCAGAGACGAGGATAACATCGAGCATCCTGCGCTCGGTCCTTGCGCAATAATCCTGTATTTCGGGAGTCTGGGTACGGAAGAAGAGTGATGTGAGGCATGATGCGCAGGACACCCGCGGTCCAGCAGATGCCGTCGCGCCAATCCTCTAGTCGCGTGCCGTATTTGCTGAGTGAGTCGCGGAGCAACAGCACCAGGTGCATCGCGGGAATTAGGAAATAGGGCAGGACGTCATCCCTGCATTAGCAGGTAACGCAGAGCCGAAAGCGTCGCGCTCGAAGACATCCCGTTGCTCATCAAAGAGCAACAACATGGTGGTGGTAGTGACAACAATGGCATGTCGATGTGCAATTCGAGGAAGCTTGTTTCGTCGCGCAGGGGCGAGCCTCCGTGCAGGTGGAGGGCCGCTGCGCCATGATATGCAGCGCATCGACCCAACCAACCGATCGGAGCGTCCCGATGGCGACGAAGTACGAGCAGCGACTCGAATCACTGGTGAATGCGACGATCGAGGAGGCGATTCGTGTGGCAGAGATCCCGGCGCCGACGTTCCATGAGCAAGAGCGAGCACGCTACGTGGAGCGGCGGTTCGCGGAGATCGGTGAATGGGACGCCCTCGACCGCGACCGCAAGGGAAACGTCGTGGCAATCCGCCGAGGCGATCCAAAACGCGGGCGTGTACTGGTTGCGGCACACCTAGACACCGTATTCCCGGACAGTGAGGTGACGATCCAACGTAAACGCGGAAAGCTGCTCGGTCCGGGCATCGGCGACAACTCACTCTCAGTCGCGACAATATTGGCAGTGGGACAGGCGTTGCAGGACGCTGCTCCCCGAGGGATCGGTGATGTGCTGTTGGCGGCCAACGTCGGCGAGGAGGGGCGTGGCGACCTCAACGGAATCCGCTCTCTCTGCAAGAACTACGCAGGGCAGTTCGATCGTGTAATCGCCGTCGAGGGACTCGCACTCGACCGAGTGCAGCTCGGATCGGTCGGCAGCCTGCGCTACGAGATTAGCGTAACGACCGAGGGTGGGCATTCGTGGGGTGCATACGGACGGCCGAACGCGATCCAGTTGCTGGCCGGAGCGATCACGGCGCTGCAGCCACTGCTCCCGGAAGCAGGAGTCGAGCCAAAGACGACGATGAACGTAGGCGTGATTCGGGGAGGGCGATCGGTGAACACGATCGCCCCCAACGCAATCTGCGAGATCGACCTCCGCTCGGACGACCCGAATTCGCTCGCAACGCTGGACGGTGCGATGAAGCGCACGGTACGCGACGCGGTGCCCAGCGATGAGGGCGCTCTGACGATCCGGCGGATCGGACGTCGGCCGGCGGGCAGCATTGATCGTAATCACGCGCTGATCGAGGCGGTGCTACGGGCGCGTCGCGACAGCGGGCTGGACGCGGCTCAGTTCAACAGCGGCAGTACTGACGCGAATCACGCGACCGGCCTCGGAATCCCCGCCACCTGCATCGGGGTCACGACGGGCGGCGAGGCACACACACCACGTGAGTGGATCCGCACGGCTCCGATCAAACAGGGAGTGCCCTATGTCGGCCGAGCGGTGGTTAATGCCGCGAGACTGCCGAGGAATTAAATGGCATTTATCGAGAACAGGATGTTTGGGACTCGCGGTCTAGACCCGTCTTGGGCCTAGACTACAGGGGATGCTCACAACACCAGCTCCCGAAGAATCGGTCAGTTCGGATATCCGATACCATTTCGTATGGGCGACACGGCGACGACGACCGTTCCTCAATGGGCCGATTCTGTCTCGCGCAACTGAACTCCTGACCGAGGCGGCGGACACACTGGGCGTACGAATCGCTGAAGTGGGCGCGGGTGTCGACTACTTGGTCGTGACCACCGATGCCACAACGGACCTCGCACCCGCGATGATCGTGTCGCGGCTGAAGCGACACTCGGCGAGCGGGCTACGCCGGCAGTTTCCGGAACTGGCTCGACTGCCCTCGATCTGGACGCGCCAGTACCTAGCGACGACACGAGACGAATTGAGCCCGGAGCGAGTTGCGCAATTTGTGCGGGCCCAGCCACGTAACGAGCGGCGGCGGATCACGACGTTCGTACCACTCGACGGCATGACATCAATAGGCGCAGCGCGGATAGAGACACGGCCCCTGCCGGAGATCTCCTGATCCGCTAGCCCCAGCCTAGGCGGAGCGAAATACGCGATCACGTAGGTGCACAATTGGATTAAATTACGTTCAGGGTTGCCATTTGATGTCTGTAGGGTATGGTTTGCAGACACATTGCTCCCCAGAAGCACAAGACGGAACGCAAGATATTGACTGGCGGGGCCGAAATTCCGGCTGATTCGCAGCAGATGCGAGTGCGCCGGTGGAGAGCATCGCGAAGGGATATGGAAATGGATATGGAATCGAACTACTGGACTCG
>Ga0115002_10000919_pt1 | contig 41542 bp, 44 predicted proteins | sample ArcticOcean_MG_C_8_FD_89576 | JGI IMG/M metagenome (GOLD analysis project Ga0115002, IMG submission 89576) | Marine microbial communities from western Arctic Ocean - ArcticOcean_MG_CB11_86 | ecosystem: Environmental > Aquatic > Marine > Oceanic | place: Arctic Ocean: Canada Basin | collected... | reverse complement strand
TGATCATGCCCTGCGGCGCCAACACCCTGATCGAGGCGGTGGATGTTTGGCTTGAGGCGGCTGAGGCTGGTGAGTGTCCGCCGCCGTTCACCGACTAAGGCGGCCACGACGTCAATTCAGATCCGACGATCCCATCTACGACTGGCGCGACCGGATGTATCGTCTCTTCAACAACCTGGGACACAGCACCGGTCATCCGATTGAGATAAATTTTGTGCCCGCCCAAGGATGTTCTGCCTGACAGCCGCGCCGGAGGAGAAGACGTCATGAAGTTCGTCATCGCGATGATGAAGCACGAGACCAATACGTTCTCCCCGCTTCCCACGTTGCTGTCGAGCTTCGGGCGGACCGGCGGTCACGACGGCCCCTTGTATGGCCCTGAAGTGACCGAGGCATATGCCGGGACCAACAATCCGATTGCCGCCTTCCTCGATCTGGCGCGAGAAGAGGGAGCGGAGGTCGTAACCCCGATCGCGGCCGAAGCCTGGCCCAGCGGCCCGGTCGACGATGATGCCTTCGAGGTCATCGTCGACGCCATCTGTGATTCCGTCGCACTGGGGTGCGATGCGCTTTTTCTCGACCTTCACGGTGCCATGGTGACCGGTCGTTATGATGATCCGGAGGGCCGGCTCCTGCGGCGTGTCCGGACCGTTGCCCCAGATTTGCCCATCGCTGTCGCCTTTGATTTTCATGCCAATCTGAGCACCGAGACCATCGAAAATGCGACCGTGATCACGGGGTATCGCACCTACCCTCATGTCGATATGTACGATGCCGGCGCGCGGGCAGGCCGGACGCTTCTGCGCTCTCTCAACGGCGAGATCACGCCGGTCATCGCCTGGGGGTCGTTGCCCTTGCTCACACACATGCTGTGCCAGACTCCATCGCGCCAGCCGATGAAAGACGTCATGGACATGGCGATAGCCGCAGAGGCCGACGGTCGGGTTCTGAACGCCAGTGTCTTTGGCGGCTTTCCGCTTGCCGATCACCCGCATGTCGGGGTGTCGACGGTCGTTGTCGGCGATGGGGATGCCGGTGCGGCGGCGGAACTATCCGAGGCGCTGCTCGATATGGCCTGGGAGCGGCGCGCAGAATTCGTCTATTCCCTGGAACCCGCGGAGGTCTCCATCGCCCATGCGAAGACGCTCGACGAGGGTCCCGTCGTACTCGTCGAACATGGCGACAATTGCGGCGCGGGGGGCAATCAAGACGTCATGACTGCCATCGAAGAAGTCATGCGGCAAGGCCTGGTGGACGTTGCCGTCTCCCCCGTCTGGGATCCGGATTCCGTGGCACAGATGATCGATGCGGGGGTGGGCAATGAGGTGACGCTCAATCTCGGTGGCAAGACGGACATGCCGGCGATAAACCTGAAGGGCGAGCCGCTACGTATCTCCGGCCGGGTGCGGGCGATTACCGATGGCCGGTTCACCGTGACGGGTCCGATGATGACGGGCATGCGCATCAGTCTTGGGCGCACCGCCGTACTGGACTGCGGCAATGTCGAAATCATGGTGTCCGAGGAACGCATGGAGCCGTTCGATCTCGGCGTCTTTCGCCACGCGGGGATCGAGCCGACCCAGAAGAAATACCTGCTCGTGAAATCGCGGCAACATTTCCGCGCAGCCTTCGAGCCGATCGCCAAACACATCGTGGAAGTGGCCGGCCCCGGTGTTTGCAGCTCCGATTACGATCTGTTCCCGTTCAAGAATCTCCGCCGCCCCATCTACCCCCTCGATCCGGACGCCACGCGGTAGGTGCGGTGAAGTCTCCCGACTTTCTTTGCATATTCATCAAGCGGCACCCCCACCCCAACCCTCCCCCCTTGATGGGGGGAGGTTAAGAGGGGGGTGGTTTTGCTTTATTTCTGCCCTAGCCCGGCCCGGCGATGAGTTCGCCCAACATGGCTGCTGGGCCGCCGTCGGCGTGTGCTTGCCGGAAGGTCTCAAAATCCGCCGGATCGTCGGTGTATTTCAGATGGAACGCCGAGAGTACGACGTCACCGCGATAGTCGTTGTAGGTGTTCCAGGTCTCGCACCCGTCGGGATCGGTCGCGGATGCGTCTTCCGTGGGCACGACGATCACGTATTTCGCTTCCGTTTGAGGCGCGCCGGTACGCTCGCAGAGATTGACGATACTGTTGGCGGTTGGATCCAAGGACTCGGCCGCACCCCACAGCTTGCGCCATCCGACCCGGAACTCGCTGAGCTCCTCGTCACTCCAGACCTTGTCTCCGGAGTCCCGGTTATCCATGCCGAAGAAATCGAAATGACTGAACCCGAAGTTCACGCCTGCATCGTCGACGACTTTCCAGTTGGTGTAACGGACACAAACCTCGGAGTTGTTGAAAAACGGATTGTCGACATCGATCAGCCATTGCTCGTAGCCCCGATCGTTCGAATCTGCGCGCGGCGTGTACAAGATGAGACTCATCGCATCGTAAGAACCGGTGGCATTGCTCATGGCTTTCTCCAGTTGGGCCTTGAGACGTGGAAATCACAATTATGATATGGTGACACATCCGATATCAGGCGCAAACGCTTGGCCGTCACCGCGGAATGAACCAGTTTGGAGGAAAGAACATGGCATCGAATCCTGCAGATGAGAGCATGCCTTTCGAGGTGCTTGCATACCAATCCTTCGTCGTCGGTATGAAACTCCACTGGACGAATACCTTGTATGACAAGGTGGTCGATGAGGCGCAGGCGTTAGGGCTTTCCGATCCCAAGAAGATCGAAAAGAAAATGCAAGGCTCCACGACATACCAGTATTACGGCTGGCTCGAGCATTACCTGCAGCAGTATAAATTTCTGGGTCGCTGGGGGTTCATGTCCCACTTCGAGCCGCGCGAAGATGACCTTCAGGAGATTGTCGACAAGTATGCTGAAATCGAATCAGACATGCTTGAGCTCAATCCTGATATCAAGTTCCCCAAGTACTACACCCTTGGCGATTTTCACCAATTTCCCGGCGGCGTGTGGATCAACAACACGAGTGTGCACTCATACGAGCAGGGATCGCGCACGACCATGCCCACCCATTCGGCCCACGCCGATCTGCACACGCGTTATGTTCGCATGATCAAAAAGCTCGGCAAGGTCAAGAAGGTGCTCGACGAGGGATGCGGATTCGGCAAGACGACTATGTCGCTCAAGAAGGAGATGCCGAAAGCGGACGTCGTGGGAGTCGACCTCAGCGAGCCGTGCTTGAAACTCGCGCACCGGCGCGCTGTCGAAGAGAAGATGCCGATCAAGTTCGTCCAGGATGACATCCAGCGCATGAAGTTCGAGGACGACAGCTTCGATATCATCGCGGGCTCGATGGTACTGCACGAGATGCCGCCGCGGGCGATCCGCAATACCTTCAAGGAAGCCCGCCGCGTACTCAAGAAGGGTGGCTACTACACACATCTGGATTTCTATGATCCGCCCGGCGGCGATGTCGGCAAGTTCATCTATTACGGTCACGCGGCCCGCAATCGCGAGCCCTACATGATCACCATGGACAAGATGGACCTGACTCAGGAACTCGAAAAGGCCGGTTTCACCGACGTGCGGGTGGAGCCGTTCGAGGAATACGACGGTGCACTGAGGAACGGAGAGAATATCCCCGAGGAATGGCGTTTCCCCTGGACCGTGATTATTGCGAAGGCGGCATAAATGACCCTACCGAAGCATCAGTATTTCGAAGACCCGGCGATCACGCGCCTGATGGGCATGATGACGGCCCTGGCCGGCGAGGTATTTGTCCTCAAGGCACAGAATGAGCGCCTGCAGCGCGCCCTCAAGAAGAAGAAGGTGGTCAGCGACAAATCGCTGGATGCTCTAAATCAGGACAAGGAACTGCAGGCGTGGATGCTGAAGGAGCGGGAGGAGTTCGCGAAGTATCTTCTCGGCCCGATCCTGGAGCCCGACGTTGCCCAGCTGCGTCGGGAAGAGCTGTTCGGTAACAGTTCCGACGACAGACTGCCGATGTGATGTAGTGGAGCGGGGGCGTCCCGAGTCTCTGCTAGGTCTTATGTCGGCAAGCCGCATCGTCGCCACCGCTCGTGAGGTGGCCGTTTGACGGGCTATCCGCCGACAGGGCCGAAAAGAATCCGGAGTTTAAGTGACGTAATCATTGAACATCCCGAATACGGAAAGAAGGATAATGATGACACCGACTCCAAAAACCGAACCATACACAATCCACTTGTGGGCGGCTTCTCCGAACGCAGTGGGTTCATTTTTCTCTGCCATGGAAATTCTCCTTCAAATACAGCCACAACGCGCATTGCGCTGGACTATGGTCCGAAGGCGTTCAGCAGGCTGTGCTTGGGAAAGCAAGCGACCGTAACAGGTGGTTGCCTCGATTGATACCTGTTCCCCGCGTCGCAATTGTGCGGGGGCAGCGGGGCGGCGTCAGGGCGCTTCTGTCCTACAGCCGATCAATCACATCCGCCCAGCGGTCGAGTTCGGGCAGCAGCGTGTCGAGGCTCTCCGAGTCGAGCTCGGCGATGACGCGCGTGACACCGCGGTCCTGGAATCGCTTGATCGTGTCGGTGTCCGGCGGTGTGTCCCAAACGGTGACCGGCAGAGAGTCCTTGTCGCGTCCGGATTCTTGGACCATCTCTTCGAATTTCGGCAGGAAATCCGTCACGTCCTCGTAGTCTGGGCGCCGGATGTGGGGCATCCAGCCGTCCCCGTACACGATGGCTCGGCGCGCGCCATACGGGAAGCTTCCCCCGACATGGACCGGAGGATGCGGGTCTTGAATTGGCTTGGGCCGTGCCTTCATGGGCGGGAAATCGACCAGGTCCCCGTGGTATTCGGGTTTGTTCGACATCCAGATCTCCCGCATGGCGCCGATCTTCTCCCGCAGCAGTTTATGCCGCGACTTGAAGTCGGTGCCGTGATTGGACATCTCGTCGGCATTCCAGCCGCTGCCGACGCCGAATATGAACCGCCCGTTCGATACCTGGTCGAGGGAAGCGACCAGTTTGGCCGTCTGAATCGGGTCGCGCTGTCCAACCAGGCAGATCCCGGTTGCCACCTTGAGCGAAGTCGTCGCCATGGCCGCCGCCGTCAAGGTCACGAACGGGTCCATCACGTCGTAGTACTTCTTCGGTAGTTCCTTGCCGGCGGGCATTGGCGAGGCGCGCGAGATTGGAATATGAGAGTGCTCCGGCGCCCAAAGCGATTCGAAGCCCCGGTCTTCCAGCTCCTTTGCGAGCTCACCGGGGCCCGCCGAGTAGTCCGTGAAAAATATCCCTGCCCCGAATTGCATACCTCAATCCTATGTAGCGATTTGAGCCAGCATGAGTGGCCGACTCATCTACGCCCTTACCGGTCCGGCAATAGCCGAAGAATTGCTGTGGTTGGTCAGTCGCGGACTCAATCGTCGAAGAGACGATCGATCAGTGTATTGACCGTGCTGTGGACGCCCGACTCGAGACCGACGATAGGGCCAGGCTCGAAATTTCGCGAGCCGACGTTCTTCTGCAGTTCGACAATCATGCCAAGATCTTCATCGACGATATGGGCGAGAAAATCGTCGTAGATTTTTGCTTTCACGCTGAAATCATCCCGTGCGATCTGCTCTTCCGCATAGATGGAATAGATGACGAGGCGCGAGCGTGTTGGGCTGATAGGCCAGCTCAACCACATTTTCACGCTGTCGCTGTGGCACGTGAAATAGGCATTGGGCGGCATATGGCCCGCAGCGGCCGGAGCGCCGTCCTCGATCCAGGGAAGGTTGCCGATTATCGCTTCCCCGGTAGGCGTCAGCGAGCGTGAGTTGGGTCGAAAGATCACAAGCTCATTTTCTCCGTAGGGCAGCATCCGATTTTGGTTCTTGTTGGTGCCGAAGGTTCCGGCGTGCAGAACGTGGAAGTGATAAACGTCGATGAGGTTCTCGGCGATCAGCTTCCAGTTCACCTCCACCTCGATATCGAGTATGCCGCCGATGCGGCAGTCTTCCTGGCGAAAATAGCCGAGCTGCTCCTGGTAGGGGGCTATGTGATCTTCCAGCGCCGCCGCCTCGGTGTCGAAATTGACGAATATCCAGCCCCCCCAATCTCCCACACCGATGGGCGCCAGATGGCAGTTTTCGAAATCGAATCCTTCGACGTCGTCGGTGAATGTTGTCTGGATCAGCTTGCCCGCGATGTCGTACGTCCAGCCATGGTAGGGACAGCTGAATGCTTTGGCGCTTCCGCGTCCTTCGACGACTTTGGCGCCGCGATGGCGGCAGACGTTCGAGAAGGCGTTGAGGCCTCCGTCCATGCCGCGTGTCACGACGATGGGTTCGTCGACGATATCGAAAGTGAGATAGTCGCCCGGCTTGGTGAGTTCCTCGACGCGCCCAACCACCAGCCACTCCTTGAGGAAAAGACGTTCGGTCTCCAGCTCGAATACCTCAGGCGAGGTGTACATCCAGCCAGGCATATGGCGGGCTTCGGCGCGCCGTTTATCCCGTGTGAGCTCAAGGCTGGAGCGGACAGCCCGGGCCGTGTCTAAATCGATTTGCGCCATCGAAGTTCCTTTTCGTGGGTCGTGCCTGGCAGGATCATGTCAGTCGTCGAAGATACGGTCCAGCAGGTGATTCACTGTGGCATGGACGCCGGCTTCCAAGTTCGTAATCGGTCCCGGCACGAAATTCCGCGACCCGACGGTCTTCTGAAGCGCCGTCACCATATCGAGATCCTCGTTGAGGATTCGGGCGACAAAGTCGTGGTAGACCTCGGCGTGTTCCTCGAAATCATCGCGCGCGAACTGCTCTTCGGAAAAGATCGTGTAGATCATGATGCGTGATCGGGATGGTGACAGCGGCCAGCTCATCCATAGCTGCACGTTATCTGCGTGGCACGTGAAGTAGGCGTTGGGCGGCATGTGGCCGGCGGCAGACGGCTCATCTTCGGTCAGCCAGGGCAGGCGGCCCAGCAGCATTTCGCCCGTTGGTGTCAGCGACTTGCCGCCAGGCCGGTAGATCACGATCTGGTCTTCTTCGTAGGGGAGGCTCGTCGCAGGGTTCTTTTGTAGTCCGAACGTGCCTGCGTGCAGGGTTCGAAAATGATAGACATCGATGAAGTTCTCGGCGATCAGCTTCCAGTTGACGTCGGCCTCGATGATCAGCGTGTCGGAAAGGCGGCAGTCCTCTTGGCGGAAATAAGCGAGCCTCTCCTCGTAGAGCACGACGTGATCCGCGAGGGGGCCGGCATTCGAGTCGAAGTTCACAAAAATCCAACCGCCCCAGTCTCCGACTTGAATGGGAGCCAGCCGGCAATTGTCAAAATCGAATCCATCGACGTCGTCGGTGAACGTAGTTTGGGTCAGCTTGCCCGTAATATCGTACGTCCAGCCATGGTAGGGGCAACTGAAGGCCTTGGCGCTGCCGCGTCCGTCGACGACCTTGGCGCCCCGGTGGCGGCAGACGTTGGAGAACGCGTTGAGCCGTCCGTCCTTGTCGCGGGTGATCACGATCGGCTCATCGACGATGTCGAACGTGAAATAATCGCCGGAATCGGGAATCTCCTCCACGCGGCCGACGACGAGCCACTCCTTGAGGAAGATGCGTTCAGTTTCACGCTGGAAGACTTCAGGCGAGGTGTACATCCAGCCGGGCATATGGCGAGATTTTGAGCGTGGATGGGTGCGTGTCGCGGCCAGATATTTCCGGATTTCAGACTTTGAGCCTAGATCGACGTGCGCCATGCTCAAACTCCCCTGACCTTCGCTGATGGATTCTGTTTCGCGGATCCCGGCTATAGCTGAACTTCGCCCAAAGGCCGTGTCGGTATGCCGCTCCCTGTCGGAATTTCATCGACGATGAACAAATTGACCTTGGAGATGGGCTCACGGATTTTCTTGGCTTCCTGATACTCAGGAGAGTTATACCATTTCCACACCGCCTCGCGGCTTTCAAACCCGATGATGATATAGCGGCCCGGGTCGTCGCCTTCGATGACTTCCGCGTCTCCGGCGGCGCTAGCGCGTCCGACATACCAGGCGCCATGGTCGATCAGGGTCGGCCGCCCGGCCTTGACGTATTCCATGTAACCTTCTGGGTCGTCGGTCTGGACCTGGGCAATGACGTAGACGGCCATGTTTGCCTCACGATGTGTGTCGAAAGAAATTTATGTCCCGAAACGAATTGGGCGGATTGGCATGAACCAACCCGCCCAAAAATGTAACACCGCGCAACTGCTATTTTTCTAAAGGCGGATAGACCAACTTGAAGATTTCGCAAACGACGGGCAGATCTTCGCTCCACTCGCGACCCCAAGTCCCCAGTTGCAGCTTGAAATAGTCTTCATGCACTTCCTTCCAGTGGCGCAGGCTTGAATCGCCTTCGCCCTCGATAGCGGCGTATGCGTCATCGATCTCATTGAAGGGCGTGATCTTGACGGTCGTCAGTTGGACGATGCCGCGCGGGTTAAGCGCCTTGTCCAGCATCAGCCAGTATTCGCCTTCCTTGCGGACAGGGATGTTGTTGACTTCGAAGTCGATCTCGAGATGGGATGTTGCCTTCTTCTGGCCCTCAAGCGCGAGTACGGTGATTTCGTCGATTTCGTCGAAGAATTTTGGGTCCCCAAAGGTCGAAGCTGTATAGGCGGAGGAGGGGGCGATCCCCATTTCGCTGCAAGCGTTTTCCCAGTAGGCCTTAACCCCCGGTGCATCTGATGTAAGCATATTCCCTGTCCTTTCTTTTTGAATTGAGACTTTTCAAGGCGCCTGGATTTGCGCGGCATCGGCGCCGGCGATCCGGCCGAATACCATACCCCGCAAGACCGACGTCGCCGCCGCGTAGTTGCGATAGTACAGTCCGATGACCTCCCCGGCAGCATAGAGTCCTGGAATGATCTCTCCGTCGGAATTCACGACCTGTGCCTTGGTATTCACCTTGACCCCTCCAAACGTGAGGATCGGCGCGGAGATCAATGGATAACAGAGGAATGGTGGCCGGTCGACGGGCCGGGCCCAGTTCGTTTTCGGTGGTGTCACGCCTTCCGTCGCCAAGCCATCTTCGCGCGTCGGCTCGAAAGGTCCATCGCGGCACGCCGAATTATAGTCCGCCATCGTGATCTTCAGGCTATCGGCCGGCAGACCGAATTTCTCTGCGATTTCATCGAACGACTGCGCTTCCACGGGCGGTTGGTCAGTGAAGATCGAGCGCGTGTACTCATCGATATCGTTTATTCGGTCGTCCATGATCAGGAAGGCTTTGCCCTCTGGCTGGTCTTGGATCTCATGACACACGCCGTCATAGATGCGGTGGTCGGCACCCGGTCCTTCGTCGGTGAACCGGTGTCCCTTTTTATTGACCAGCACGCCGAAGGGAAAGATGAGCACCTTGGCTTCCGGACGTCCCGAGCGGGGGTCGATGGGATTAGCGTGATAGCCTCCGTAATTGCCCGCCGGCGCTGCACCGATGTCGAGGGCCATGCGAATGCCTTCGCCCTTGTTGTAATGCCCACCGCGCGCCACCGGACGTGTGTTGACCGCGCTGGCGCCCATGTAACGCTGCAGCATTTCGGGGCTGCCTTCGAAGCCACCGCACGCCAGGACGACGGCACGGCCCATGAAATCGATGCGTTTGTTGCGCCGGCTGACCGCCCGGACACCGACGACGGCGTCGGCGTCATCCTGAATGAGGTTGCGTGCTGTCGTTTCGTAAAATATCTCGGCGTCGCCCCTCTCACAGGCTGCGTGAAGAGCTTCGATGAGCGCGAGGCCACCGCCGCTCGGTGCCAGTAAGGGAGGATCTTCGCGGCAGGTGACGTGGGCCAGGTAGGCCGGGATGAACTTCACACCGAATGTTTTGAGCCAGTCGATCGTTGGTACGACCGAACTCGCGAACGTTTGGATCAATTCGGCATCCGTGAAGTTCATGGATCGCACGATGCCGGGCCAATCCTCGTAGGGGCCGGTCGTGGTGTGGACGAGAACGGGATCGGGGTTCGCGCTGCCTGTCTCGGCAAGCAGGCTTTCGAAATCATCGAACAGTTCGGTCTCATTCTTGAGCCGCAGGAACGCCTCGGTATAGCGGGTGTTGCCTCCGTACTCCTCGAAGGGCGCGCGTTCGAGCACCGCCACCTTGGCGCCGTTCTCCATGGCAGAGACAGCAGCGGACATGCCGGCAATGCCATGTCCCACCACAACGACGTCAAATTCACGCACGTCTATAGCCATCTGGTTCTCCCGTTGCGATGATTTCAGTCCCGCAATCCGGACTTGGCCATATTAGAGCGATTAATGCCGGCCGATTAAAGGGGGGTGTTGAAACCCCACGGTCACTTCAATTTGTGGCCGAAGTCGCCAAATCTGATGATAGGCTCCGTCACATGCGTGGCGAATCTGCGCCGATGGCCGCGCTGAACTGGTGAGACCGGCCCGCAAGGACGAATGCTTCATCGTATGAGGATGGATCCGACCAACGGTGAAATTCGTATTGGCGTTTCCCGGTGCCTGCTTGGCGATAACGTGCGGTACGACGGCGGTCACAAGCACAATGCGTTCGTGGCAGAAAAATTGGCGTCCGTCGTCCGTCTTGTGCCCGTCTGTCCTGAAGTCGAGATAGGCATGAGTACGCCACGTGAGGCTATTCGTCTGATACACGGTGGGGACACCCCACGTCTGGTGGGCGTGCACAGCGGATCCGACTACAGCGCCGACATGCGTCGCTTCGCCCGGCAGCGGGCCGCCGAGCTGCGTCGCCACGACCTGCACGGCTACGTCCTGAAGAAGGGCTCGTCGAGTTGCGGGCTTTTCCGGATGTCGGTCTATGGGACCGGCGGGGCACCGTCCCGGGATGGTCAGGGATCGTTCGCCAGTGCACTGGCTGGCGCGATTCCCGATCTGCCCATGGAAGAGGAAGGGCGACTTGACGATCCAGGTCTGCGCGAGAATTTCTTCACGCGGGTGTTCGCATATCGGCGCCTTGAGAGGCTGTTATCCGGCCGCTGGCGGATCGGCGATTTGGTCGCTTTTTACACGACGGAAAAGCTTCTCTTAATGGCCCACGATGCAAAAACTTATGCGGAGCTGGGCCGCCTCATAGCGGGCGCGAAAGGCACCACCCGCAAACGGTTGGGCGCAGACTTCCGGTCGCTGTTCATGAGCGGCTTGTCCAAGCTTGCCACTCCTCGAAACCACACCAGAGTTTTGATTCATATGGCGGACTGCCTGAAGAAACTTCTCGATGCGGACGGCGAGGCTGAGCTTCATCAGGCGATCGGAGACTATCCAGAGGGCGTGTTCCCCTGGTCGTCCCGATCACTCTGGTCGGTCATTTTGTTCGGCTGCATGATGTGGCTTACCTCTCGGGTCAGACTTACCTTGCGCCCCATCCCAAGGAACTGATGCTGCGCGATCGGGTGTAGCTAAAGGACGGCTCGCAAAAAAAAGAAACACACACCCCACCTAACCTCCCCCCATAAAGGGGGGAGGAATTGTTGCCCCCATCCACTTGAAGGGGGGAGGGTTGGGCCTCACCACTATTCCCCCTCCCCCTTGACGGGGGAGGGTTGGGGTGGGGGTGACCCAGTTAAACGACCTGCTTAATCGTCGTCTTTCTCGCGTTTTTCATGACCATAACGATGGCGCCAGCGGTCGCTCATCGACAAGGCTCCATCGTCGTTACGGTCCAGACGTTTGACGATGTTAGCCAGCGGTCGGTCGTATTCGGATCGCGCGATAACGGCGTTGCCATCTGTATCGAGCATTTGGAACGCGCGTACGGTCAGGGGGCGGGTGGTCTCGTGCCAGACACCAGCGAATTCCTCGAGGCTGAGATTTCCGTCACCGTCGGCGTCATAGACGCCATGGCGGTCGTTGCGCACCTTGTCGATCTCGGCCTGGGTGAGCTTGCTCTAAACCGATTCTATTGTCCTGCCTCGACGGTTTGCACAATCGTGGGACGGTTTGATCCAGCGGCACTGCCGATGGGGAAGAGGTGATCCATCTCCGCTTTTTCCTGATCTGAAAGTGTCACATCGGCGGCGGCAGCGTTCTCTTCCATGTGTTCGATGCGGCGGCTGCCGGGAATAGGGCAAATATGCGCGCCCTTGTGCAGGAGCCACGCCAGCACGAGTTGCGCGGGCGAGTTTCCTTTCTCAGCGGCCAACTCATCAAGCCTGGCCAGCAGCGGCTCGTTCGTTTCCATGTTGTCGGAGTTCATGCGCGGCACCGTAAGGCGGAGGTCGTCGTCGGCGAGGTTTTCGACCGACCGGATGTGTCGGGTTAAGAATCCACGGCCCATCGGGCAGAAAGGCACGAAGCCTATCCCAAGCTCGTTGCACACGGGTACGACATCTTCCTCGGGTTCTCGCACCCATAAAGAATACTCGGACTGGAGCGCGGTGATCGGATAAATCGCGTGCCCCCGCCGCAAAGTATTCGTGTCGGTTTGGGACAATCCGATGTGACGGACCTTGCCGCTTTTGACGAGTTCCGCCATCGCGCCGACAGAGTCTTCGACGGGTACAGCGGGGTCCACCCGATGCAGATAGTAGAGATCGATATGGTCGACCCCCAGCCGTCGGAGGCTGGCGTCGCAGGCTGACCGGATGTAATCGGGGTTGCCGTTTACAGTCATCGTGCCGTCTGGAAGCGGCACGAAGCCACACTTGCTTGCGATTACGACCTGGTCCCGTACGCCTTTCAGGGCGCGGCCGATGAGTTCCTCGTTGTGGCCGTCTCCATAGACGTCAGCAGTGTCAAACATGGTGACGCCCAGATCGACGATCTTCTGGAGAACAGCCGCCGAATCCGTGTCCTGCGCCTCACCGTAGCTGCCTGACAGCCCCATACAGCCATAGCCGATGGCGGATACCGCGAGGCCGTCCTGTCCCAAGGTTCTTTGCTGCATGTTCAGTGCTCCTGATCTTTTCTGAGAACAACGATCTGATACATCGGCGGGATTGCTATCACCTAATTCCGTCCGAGTCCCAAGGGGAACCCAGAATTCGGCCTTCCCAATGACTTGCGACGCTCCAAGCGCCGCCCGTAGGCTAGCCACATCAAGCAACGGGGCCAGAAGAACATGCGCCCATGGGACGAGGACGCCATCGTTGGAGAAGAGCAAAGCCATTCATCAAGTTCAGTTCGATCCCGAATTTAAAGGGCCGCTCGACGGCATTCGTGTGATTGACCTCTCCCGTGTGCTGGCCGGCAACATGATCAGCCTGCAACTCGCGGACTATGGTGCCGATGTCATCAAGGTCGAGTCGCCCAAGGGAGGTGATCCCTTACGGGCCTGGGTGGTGGATGGGCATCCGCTATCGTGGAAGGTATATGGCCGCAACAAGAAGAGCCTTACGCTCAATCTGCGTAAGGACGCGGCGAGGGAAGCTCTCTTGAAGCTGGTCGAGACGTCCGACGTCTTCATTGAAAACTACCGGCCCGGCACCTTGGAGAAGATGGGTCTCGGACCAGATGTCCTGATGGCGCGGAACCCTGGTCTAATCGTCGTACGGGTATCCGGCTTTGGACAGACAGGTCCCTATCGCGAACAGCCGGGCTTCGGGACGTTGGTCGAAGCCATGTCGGGCTTTGCCTATCGGAATGGCTTTCCAGATCGCGAGCCGGTCCTGCCGCCCATTCACATGGCGGACATGGTGACGGGGCTCTATGGCGCCATGGCGACCCTGATCGCCATTCGCGCCCGCGAACACGGCGAATGCGAGGGCCAGATCATTGATCTCTCGCTGCTTGAACCTGCGTTTTCGATCCTCGGTCCCGAAGCAGCATGGCACCGGGTTACCGGACGGGTGCGCGAGCGAGTCGGCAGCCGGTCGAACACGGCGGCGCCGCGGAATGTCTATAAGACGAAGGATGACAAATGGCTTGCCATGTCGGGATCGACGCAGCCGCTCGCGGCGCGGATATTCGCGGCAGTAGGTAGGGCCGAGATGATCGAAGACCCGCGCTTTGCAACCAACCAGGCACGCCTCGATCATCGGGAGGAGATTGACGAGATCATCGGCGAGTGGATCGGCGAGCGGGATCGTGAGGAATGCCTCGGCGTCTTTCGCAATGCCGGAGCCACCGTTGCTCCGGTCAACGATATTGGCGATATCATGGAAGACCCGCATTTTGTTGAGCGGGAGATCCTGATTGAAACTCCGGACGAAGATCTGGGCACGCTGCCGATGCACAATGTCGTTCCACGCTTGTCGGAGACTCCTGGTGGCATGACCCGTCCCGCGCCAAAGCTCGGCGAACACAATGCGGAAATTCTTGAAATGCTCGGCTATTCTGCATCCGACGTCGAGCACCTTGCTGAAGAGGGATGCATTTGATGGAAAGGCAAGTTCTCGTCTGGCGTTCGTTGCTGTACGTGCCGGCCAACATTCAACGTTTTATCGATAAGGCGCACACGCGCGGCGCCGATGCACTCATTCTCGATCTGGAAGACAGCGTGCCGATGGCGGAAAAGGTCTCGGCGCGAGAGATGCTGCCCGACTCGATCAAATCGGTGAGACGGTCAGGCGCCGACGTGCTCGTTCGTATCAACCGTCCTTTGCGCATGGCGCTGGCCGATCTCGAAGCTGCAATCCGCGCCGGAGCTGACGCGATCTGGGTATCGACAATGGAATCGCCGGAGCACGCGCAGCTATTGTCGGAAGTGGCGAGGGAAGTGGAGCATGAATGCCATAGGACGCTGGGGTCCACCAAGTTCGCTGCGATAATTGAAAATCCGGCCGCTTTTTTTCGGGCGGCAGAGATCGCACGGGCCGATCCGCGCATCGTGGCGATGGGGCTGGGCTCGGAGGATTTCGCGCTTGAGACCGGCATGACACCCGATTCCGAAACTCTTTATTTGCCCAAACAAACCGTTCAATTCGCAGCACGGTCGGCGGGCATCATGCCGCTCGGTTTCTTCGGAACCGTTGCCGATTTCACGGACACCGACGGCTTCACGGCAACGGTGCGCCGTTCCCGGCGTTTCGGATTTGAAGGTGCCGCCGTTGTGCATCCTTCGGGTGTCCCGATCTTGAATGCCGAGTTGACACCGACGGACGATGAGGTGGCCTACGCCCGGAAACTCATGGCTGCGTATGAGGAAGCGGAGAGTAATGGCATCGGTGCCATCACCGTCGACGGCAAGATGGTGGATGTGCCCATCGTCGAACGCGCCCGCCGTCTCCTCACCCGCGCCAAGGCGATTGCCACTAAAGACCACCGCAAAGCGGAATTTACCGGCAAGAACTGACGCTTTTCGAAGTTACCTCAGGCAGTCTTTGCCCTCTGCTAACGCTCGGCGGGCGTAGTACTGGAAATGAAGGGCGATGGGTTGGGGTTTTAGCCGCCAGTCGTGCGCCTCGCGCCCGAGCTCCGGTACAATCGGCTTGATCTGTCCAACACTCCTCGCCAGGAGCTGAATTCTTGCGGCATGTTCGATCGTCACGCCGAGGACGGCGGCTTCCTCGACGGAGCGACCAGCGCAAAGCTGACCATGATGTGCAAGTAGAACAGCCCGCTTATCTCCAAGTGCCCCTGCGATTATCTCTCCCTCGTTGTCGCCGAAAGGCACGCCCGGCCAATGAGGCAGATAGGCGCAGTCCTCGTAAAAGGCACAGGTATCCATATGAGAGACGGCAAGCTCTTCGCCAATCATCGAAAGTGCCGAGATATAGGGCGGATGGGTATGGACGATCGCTTGGACGTCGGGACGTACTTTGTAGACATGAAGATGGAATCGGTTTGCCGGGTTCGGTGTACCATTTCCCTCGAGAACGTTTAATTGGTCGTCGACCAACATGTAGTCGCCGGCCTTGAGTTCATCGAAGCCGAGGCCGTAAGGATGAGTCCACATGGTTCCAGGCGCGTCACCCCGAGCGGTCATCTGGCCTGCCAAACCGTTAGCGTGTCCTTCTTGGGCTAAGATTCGGCAAGAGAGGGCGAGTTTTTGAGTCAGTGTCCAGCCGGGATCGCGGCTTTGGGCGCCGTACTGGGCTGCCGCCTTTGCCATGACATCCGTTTTTTGGGATACCGCCGCGTCGCTCATTTTTCACCCTTCCGCCGATTGCCCCACGACCTAAGTTCGCATCGGTAAGAGTCCTCTTGCCGAACTCGCCGCTGCGCGCAACGAGCAATATACATGGATCAACGTCGGAATCGCGGCTGATAATCCCATGATGATGCCGAAGTAGATGTTGCGCAGCTCTTCCTGCCCCATCGGGTCCTGAAGTGCCTGCCCCAGACGGTCCTGGTACGCGGCGTTGCGTGCCAGAAGCGACTCCGGTTGTGGCCCGAACAAGCTGATCATCCAGCCCGATGCCGAGAACACGAACAGCACCCAGAATGTAGCCAGGACGGCGATCCCAATGTCGGCGCTGAGATGCGCGACATAGGAAGTGTTCGATGTCGAGGCGAGCGCGCGGCGTACCATAAAGACGGTAACGATCAGGGACAGACTGTCGAAGACGGCGCCAAGAATGCCAACCGGAAACTGCACCCAAAAATAATGAACGCGTCTCGGCCCGAATGTGACTTCCGGAAAGGCTGTCAGAATCGCGACCCAATAGCAGGCGGCGTTGAGGGCGACAAAGAACAGGAACAGCTTCGCGTAGAAGTACCGTGTCTGCCGCCTCCGTTCCTGAAGGGCGTCAAGCAATTCCGCTAGGCGATGCCGCAAAAGCGTGAATGTGGCAATTCCAAACCGTCCAAACATGTACCGGAGTGTCTCTAGGCGGCGGCACGTCAATTGCACCCTTTCTCCTTCGGGTTCGGCCTGCCTATCATGACGAAGCCAAAATCATGACGGGGAGAATTCCATGTCCGAGACGCTGATACTAAAGGGTGGTTTGCTGATCGATGGAAATGGGGGAGATCCTGTTTCCGATCCCGAAATCGTCATCGAAGGCGGACGGATCACCGGTGTGCAAAGCAAAGCCGGTAGCGCCAAGGCGAACGGCGCACGGATAATCGATTGCGGCGACTGCGTGCTGATGCCGGGCATGATGGACCTGCACGTCCATCTCTCTGCCGCAAACGACGGCGACTACAGCCAGATCGAACTGGCTAATGTCATTCGCACGCCGGCCGAGATGCTCCTCGATGCCGCCAAGAATTCCCGGGTTCTTCTCGAATCAGGATTCACGACGCTGCGCGACATGGACTGGGTGACAGCTTTGGGGCGTAACTTCGTTCAGGAGATGGGGGCGCTGCGGGATTCCATCGCCGCCGGAAAAATGCCGGGTCCACGCCTCATCGCAGGGGGATTCGTGCTGACCACTGGCAGCCATCATGATCGCATGCAGCCTCGGGTCATGCCTCGCGATCTCGAACGCTACGGCGACGGTCCATGGGACATCCGCCGCGTGTCGCGCCGCAACCTGCGCGACGGAGCCGACTTTCTCAAGGCCTGCGTATCCGGCGGCCAATGCTCATTCGACCGTCACGACGATCTGTGGGACCGCAACATCACGCAGGAGGAGTTGGAGGCGATCGTCGACGAGGCCCATGCTTACCAAAAACCTGTCGCCGCCCACTGCCATACACCATTGTCTGTGAAGATGGCGATCGAAGCCGGCGTGGATACCGTGGAGCATTGCACCTACGTCGATGAAGATGCCGTGTCACAGCTCGCAGCATCAGGCCGTTACAACGTGCCGACCTTGGCACTGAGAGAGGAGGCTGTCATCGAAGAGCGCCGCCGCCGTGGTGCCGAGGAATTCGTGCTCGCGCAGGCCAAGGAAATCGCTGACAACTGCTTTGCATCGTTCGAGCGTTACCGCGAGGCGGGGGTCAAGTTCGCGATGGGAACCGATACCTGCTGGCATCCGACGTTCGGCTCCAACGCGCGCGAACTCTCCATCTATGTATCACTGGGACTTACGGAGATGGAGGCGATCCAGACGACGACCCGCAATGCCGCTGACGCCTTAGGGATGCTCGGTGATCTCGGCACAGTCGAGGCCGGAAAAATCGCCGACATCATCGCCGTCGACGGCAATCCGCTCGACGATATTTCACGGCTTCAGGAAATGGCGCGGATCAAATTGGTGGTGAAGGAAGGCAACGTCGCTGTGAACCGGCTGAATTGAATCTGCTCCAGGGTCAACTTGCTTCGGTGATGTTGCCCGAACTGAAGTCGTATATGTAATGAATGCGTTCCGCAGGCAAATCGCGGACAAATTCAGAGCTGGTGACGCGAACTTCCAGGCTGTATCGCGGTTGACGCATTTGTTTGTGGAAATGTGTGCCGTGCAGCATGAAAGGATCGAACAAAATCACATCTCCGCGCCGGCAAACAGGATTCCATATATGCCAGCGGGACTCATCTGCGGTCCGGTCGGGGAACTCTGATGCGTCGATAATGCGCAACGGACTGGGCAGGGCAATCTTCAACCCAGGTGCCGCAAATCCGCAAGGTGAGAATGGAATTCAACAGGTCACAAGGCGAGTTGATTCGGTCACATACCCATCCTGACGCCACTCAACGGGGGCGTCACCGGAGCGGAGTTCGACGTATCTGGCCAGCATGCTTCCGAACGGTACGACGAGGTCGTCGGTGCCGAAATATCTTTCAAGGATCGGGAGAATTGGCGAATGCCCTAGCAAGGCCAGCACCTGTAGAAAGTTGGTGCCCAGGTGCACGTCGAGTGGAAAGGGGATGACGCTGCGATACTGGCTGTAAAATTCATGCTGACTTGGACATATATCGGGATGGTCTACCAGCCGCTGAAATCCCTCGCGCGCCATGTGTTCCATTTCTTCCATAGCACGTGGCGGAAGTGCGTCCCGATAAAGCAGAGTGCCGTGATCGGAGAGAACTGTGGCCAGCTCCGAATTTTCGGCTATTGGTTTGGAAGCGGCCGACTCGAGAAGCGGTACCGCGCTCGCGGGATTCGGTCGATCCATGATTTGATCATTGGCGGGACGAGGATCAAGTCCGTTCATCTCATTCCTGACGGATATGGGTTTTTGTTGAACGTCTTCCGTCAGGCTACAGGCTACAGGTTAAGGCTTAATGGCCCATTAATTCCGACACTAATTTCGCAAAAGAATCCGCATGCGATGCCGCTGTAACTTCTGGCTGCGGCGGATAGTTCGGGGAGCGTCAGAACTTCCAATTGGGTCTCGACGCCACGCAACGCATGGTGTCCGAGGGAAACCAGGTCTCCGCCGAAGCGCCGATGACCGTGAAATCGAGGCGATCCGATGAGCCGATATTGCCGTACGTCACATCGCCCCGGTGAAGACCGATGCCGAAATCGATTTCGGGAAGTTTGCGCTCGACCCGTTCCACATTGATCTCCTGAATGCGTTGGCGCGCAGCGCGCGCGGCACCCAGGGCCTGCTCGCACGCCGCGGGGCTTGCCGCGGACGAGTTTGGAATTGGAAAGATTGCGAGGACTGCATCTCCGATGAACTTTAAGACTTCGCCGCCGTTCTCCACGATCGCGCCGACCATGCAGTCGAAGAATTCATTGAGTGTGGAGAGATAGGCATCGATCGACAATGATTCCGACAGGGGCGTGGAATTCCGCAGGTCCGAAAACCAGATGACGGCGTGAATGGTTTCGCCGTCGCCCCGTTTGATCAGCCCATCGAGGACCCGTTGTCCGGTATTGTGGCCGAGGTAGGTACCAAGAGGTTGACGCGGTCATTTTCAAGGCTTGAACCTCGAACAACCGACTCAACAGGGGCAATACTTCGTAAAGCTTGCCCAAGTCTCCGACAGAAAATCCACCCGGCGCTTTCGAGCTCATCGACATGATGTTGATTTGACCGTCCGAGAATCGCATCGGCATCGCGACATAGTCAGTGGCGCCCTCGTCTTTGAGGTCCTCCAGAACGGGGTAATCGAGCTTCGGGTTGATGCCCTCGAGACGGCGGCGGACACCACCTTCGCCGTTGATGATCGCCGCAAAAGGGCTCTCTTGGTATTGCTCAGACAGCATCATGGTGTGCGGCGCCCGCCAGACCGTTACCTCGTCCGTCTCGTCTTGCCAGGAATAGGTCATGGCAAATAATTGGGGGTGCAGGGTGCGGATGATGATGCGCAGCCGGGCAACTGACATTCCCGCGTCGGCCAGGCACTGGACCAGTTATTTCACCAGTTCTTCTGCTTCCTGCGTTTTCCAGGCCGTGTTCACGAGCCAGTCGACGAAGGGATTTGCACCATCCTGTGTCTCGGTGGCTTGAGACTCCGTCGTGGGGGTGCCGTCCTCGGTCCAGGCGTCCATGGCGTCCCAGTAGAAGGCAACATGATTTCTGACGCCCTCGGCCTCGTCGTACGGATCTTCATAACCCCAAGCGACGTTTTTCGCCGTCTTCCCATCAATCTTCAACGACCAATAGGAGGCATTTCCCTTGAATGGGCAGTGAGTGTGATGACTGGTCATTTCCAGCAGGTCCATGCGGACATCTTCCTGTGGGAAGTAGTAAACAGGTGTCAGGCGTGTCTCGTGCATGACCAGGACGCGATCGCTCTCGGCAATGATCTCACCGCCGAACACCACGCCGAATCGCTTGTCACTGGGCTCTAGCGTCAAGTGATAGCCGGCATGTGCTTGCTCAGCCGATGTGCTTGCCAATTTTTTTCTTGAGACAATTTTCATCCTAAGATTTACCGCAGCGTCGGATTGCCGGTGTCCGGGCAACCCAAAATCCGAGCGCCCCTCTTTGACCTATATGTGCCGCACCTTTGTCGACGGCAAGGCTTGTGGATTACCGATATACCTTGAGCGATCCGGCATGGCCCTGATCCGTCTTACTTCTTGTTCACGGTGCTGGGATCGATAGGGTCGGAATTTGCCGCCGTAAAGACGTAATCCCGGATGTCGTTTTTTGAAATCGGTTTCAGCAGGTAACCGTGGATGCCCAAATGGATGGCGTCATGAACCTTGCGCTCCTCGGCGCCGCTGGTCAGCAGCAGCACGGGAATGTCGTTATGTTTGATATATTTGTTGGAGCGGAGCTGTTTGAGGAATTCGAATCCGTCCATCACGGGCATGTCGATGTCGCAAAGTATGACGTCGAATACCGAAATCGTCGATCTGACGAGCCGCAGCGCTTCGCTGCCGTCCTTCGCTTCTGTGACGCTCCGGACGCCCAATTCCCGCAGCAGAGTGGCGCAGATTTCCCGTAAGAACGCGTCATCGTCAACAACCAGCACATTCAATGACTCGAGTTCCTTGGTCTCCATACTTCCCTCGAACGTCGCGACCCCAATCCGGGGATTGTAGCAATGTGCGAATGTATCGTGTAGACGACACGTGACCGCGGTGCACATAACTTTTTGGCGATAGCCGCGGGGGCGGGGACACGCCCGGCCCGTACCGCATCAAAAAAACTAATATTTACAGACGCCTTCATGTCGCACATAGGTCAGGACTCAGCATCTTTACCGCTTACCCATCAGAAACGGTTGGGCATCCTTTGCATCCTGCTCGGGGTGCTGGGGTTGACGTTGATGGATGCCATGGTCAAGTGGGTCAGCGGAACCTTTCCACTCCACGAGGTTACATTCGTTCGGTCGATTGTCGCGATCGCGATCACGCTCGCGATCGTGCCCTTCGAAGGCAGTTACTCAATTCTTCGAACGCGCCGACCCGGGTTGCATTTCGCGAGAGGCCTGCTGTTGGTAATCGCGAATTTCTGCTTCTTTACGGCCGTGGCGAGCATGCAACTGGCCGAAGCCACGGCGATCTTCTTTCTGGCGCCCTTGTTCATCACGGCCCTGTCCGTACCGTTCCTTGGCGAGCGCGTCGGATTGCGTCGTTGGCTGGCCGTAATGGTTGGCCTGCTCGGAATGGTCCTGATGTTGCGCCCTGGACAAGGCGTCCTCGATTGGGTGGCGCTACTGCCGGTAGGGGCAGCCCTGGCCTACGCCATGATGCAGATTATCACCCGCCGGTTGGGAGCCACCGACCGGGCGTCATCAATGGCGTTCTACGTACAAATTTTCTTTGTTTTGATAAGCGCGGCGATCGGACTCGCGGTTGGCGACGGGCGTTTCGCAGGGACGGGACATCCCAGCTTGGAGTTCTTGTTTCGGGCCTGGGTGATGCCGTCCGGATGGGACGCTGTGTTGTTGCTGGGGATCGGTATTCTCATCGGTTTCGGTGCGTATTTGCTGTCTCAAGCTTATCGCGTGGCCCAGCCCGCTGTCGTTGCGCCATTCGAATACGCGGCGCTTCCGTTGTCGCTCTTTTGGGGCTTCATGATCTTTGGACACTGGCCGGACGCCACGGCGATGGCGGGAATGTCATTGATCGTCGGCGGCGGGCTCTACGTGTTCTATCGCGAGACCATGCAGGGCCGCCAAATCGCCGTCCGCCGCCTCCTGTCCCGCAATCGCTGAATGCTCGGAGCAAAGAACCTCACAATAGAGGTATTTCGCCGGATTACTGGCTCTGCTCAGCCTCGGCAAGCTGCTTGATGCGCGCACGATAGGCGATGCAGGCCTGATCGATGGCAAGTTGAAGCGGAGCGCCATTCGGCGATTTATCCTCTTCCACCTGCACGGCCTCGAGAATGTTTTTATCCTCCGCGAATGCGACGCGGAAGATTTCGTCCAACCGGTGGGCAGTTTCCTCATCGTCGACATGCGTATTGCGGATATGCATCCACCGGTCGATGGTGGTATTCGCCGATACGGGTGTGAGGAAGTGCAGCGCGAACATTCGGACCCCTTCGTGACGGCGGTCTCCGGTTGACTGCAAATCGGCATCGGCACTGCCAAAATCGATGACGGCCGTGCTTGGCAGATGCAGGTAGAAATACTGCCAGCGGTCGACGTTTCCCTTGAAGTCCCCGTACTGCTGGAACAAGGGTATTGGAGGCGCATTTCGAATCCACCGCCACGCCAGAATGGGATCACCCTTGGTTTCATACTCAACCGGGACACTCGCATGATCTGCGCTGCCCAACGTGGTTGGGTGGACATAGGTGACATGGGCTGGGTCCACCAGGTTCTCAGCCACATTCAAGTAGCTGGATTTGATGTGTAGCGCGTCCCCCTGGTGGTTCTCCCAATCGGGATCGGCCAACTGTGGTAAATCGAACACGGCGTCGTAGTCCACTTTCTCCGAATCGCCCATCCATACCCAGACGATGTCGTGGCGCTCGTAAACCGGGTATGCCCGAACACAGGCTGTCGGAGGGACCCGTGGCTGACCGGGAATGTGCGTGCATTTTCCGTCCGCGCCAAACGTCGTTCCGTGGTAGCCGCATTCGATTTGATCGTCGATCAGACGTCCTTGCGATAGCGGCAAGAGTTTGTGGGGACAGCGATCCTGCAGGATCGTCACGTCACCCGTTGACGTCCGGAACGATACGAGATCTTCGCCGAGGATCCTTACCGGGTGCAGTTGTTGATCGAACTCCTTGCTCCATCCAGCCACGTACCAGGCATTCTTCACGAAATCCATGCGCTTAATCTCCATTCGGCGTCCTTCTTGGCGCCGGCGTTCCGTATGGCGGTCTCCGAGAAAAACAAGACCGCGTTAAATCGACCAAAAGATGCCGATATGAGTAATCCAGATTGAACACCTTCTAAAGATCGGCCAAATGCGCAGCGATGAAGCTTTCGTCCCATTCCAGGCCAATGCCAGGCGCGTCGGGAATTTCCAAATGTCCATTCTTGATCGCGTAGGGTTGCCGGAGGACCGGCGCGCTCCAATTCTGCCATTCCAGCCAATGAGCGGTTTCCGTCACGCGCATCACATGCGCCGCGACTTCCGGATAGAGATGCGTCGAGATGGGAATGCCTGCGGCGCCCGCGATGGCTGCTGACCTCATCCAGCCTGTTACGCCGCCAATCCGCATGAAATCGGGCATGACCAGGTCGCAGGCCCGGTGTTGGATTGCTTTGTGAAGGTCCCTGGCGCCGTAAAAATTTTCGCCCATCTGGATGGGGGTTTTCAGCCCTACTGTGAGTTGCGCATAGCCGTCCAAATTGTCGTAGATGATCGGCTCCTCGATCCACGCTAGGCCCAGATCATCGATCATGTGACAGCGTTGGATGGCTTCAGACATATCGAGGGCCTGGGAGTAATCGATCATCAGTTGAATGGAGTGTCCGACGGCATTTCTGACGGCCTCGATGGCCGAGAGATCATTTTCTGAACGCGCCCGTCCCAGGCGCAACTTCAATGCTCCAAAACCACCTTCGTCAAGCAACTCGACGGCTTCGTCCGCGAGCGCCCCCGGTTCCTTCAGCCACAATCCATTGCTGTTGTAAGCCTTCACAGGACCAACCGAACCGCCGAGAAGGACGCAAAGCGGGACATTCGCGGCTCTTGCCAAGGCATCCCAGGCCGCCATGTCGAGGCCGGAAACAGCGATTAGTGATTGCCCTTCATATCCCACCGAACGAAGCGATCTGCGCGCCAGGTCAAATAGCTCGACCGGTGCGATGGCACGCCCTTTGAGCAGATCACCCAGGTCATGCAGTGCCGGAATGAGATAGCGCATCGCGTTGACGAGATAGGGCTCCAGATAGCTCCGCCCGGTCACGCCCTCTTCGGTGTATAGGTCGATCAGGATGAGCGGCCAGTCCTCGATGGTCACCAACCGGTTCACGACAGGGCGCCTCAGTTTCAAAACCACCGGTCGCGCCCTGATGCCCGCTAATGTCAGCGTTTCAAGTTTCATCTAATGAGGCCGTAGTTGTAACGGCCGGTCGACAGCCATTTTTCAGCCGCCAATGGCGGGAATCCAACACGCGTTGGGATGCGTCCTTAGAGACTGGGATTGCCCACGGATCCCTGCGCAGATTCGAACGCCGTACCGATGCGTAGTGCCAAGTCTTCGTCTCCTCCCCTGACAGCGATCTGCAACCCACCGGGCAGCCCTCCGGCCGTCAATCCCATGGGGACGGATAGCGCACACATCGCCAGGTAATTGAATGGTCGCGTCAGGTGCGCCGGCGTGTCGCCTTGATCGACATCCATGATGGGTACGGCGGCGGTTCTCAAGGTCGGTAGCAACAGGCCGGCATATCCCCGCATGTGGTGCAGAAAAGTAGCGATGTGCTCCTGGCGCGTCAGCATCGCGCCGATGTACTCGTGCGCTTTGATTTTGGCGCCCTGGAGAACTCGCGGGCGCACGTTCTCGTCGACCGGTGCGTCGAGATTTTCCATCAAGCTACCATGATGAGTGTATCCCTCGGCCGCGAAGACGAACCCGTTGGCCGTCGCCATGCTTTCGTAGGAAATGGGTGGGATGAACGTGTCGATCTCGGCGCCCAGCGATCGCAATTGATCGAGGGCCAAATCATAGAGCGTCAGGATGTCTTCATCGACCGACTCCCGATCGTGGTCCGCCAACGCGCCGAAACGCAATCCGCCAATACCGTCCGGGGCTGCGCCTTCCTCGAGATGGCGTGCCAGATCTCCCGACTCTCGCCCGGCCATGACATCCAACATGAACCCGGCATCGCGCACCGAGCGGACCATCGGTCCCGGTGTATCCAATGTATGGGAGTAAGGAATGATTCCATCGGTCGGCAGGAAACCCTCTGTCGTTTTTAAGCCGACGATCCCGTTCCAGGCCGCCGGCGTTCTAACCGATCCGCCTGTGTCCGTGCCGACGGCACAGGGCACCAGGCCGGCCGCAACAGCTACGCCAGATCCACTCGACGATCCGCCCGGTGTCCTGTGGGTTTCCAGGTCCCAAGGGTTCCAGGGCGTGCCCATGTGTTGGTTGGTGCCCCAGCCGCCCATTGCCACCTCGACCGTCTTGGTCTTTCCCATGAGGATCCCGCCGGCCGAGAGTAGGCGGCGCGCAACCGTTCCCGTACTCGGCGACACCCGATCGATCATGGCTTTCGACCCGCCTGTAGTAATGCGCCCCGCCACGTCGACGATATCTTTCAAAGCGAACGGGATGCCGTGGAAGGGGCCGACACAATGGCCGCTCCGCATCGCGGCATCGGCCGCGCCCGCGGCCTGTCGCGCCTCATCCGCGTACAGGACCTGGAACGCTCCGAGTTTCGAGTCGTGCGCTTCGATGCGGGCAAGCAGGGCGTCGACTGTTTCGGTGGCGGTTGTTCCACCACTCGCGTAGGCGCGGGCGATTCCGATGGCATCGAGGTACGGTTCGAAGGACATGAGGTCTCCCCTGGGTTTAGGTCCGGGGAGGAAGTCTACCTCAAGGTTTCAACGAGGGCTCGCAAACACTCTGCCTTGCTCTCAGAGCAGACCGCTGGGTCTGAACAGATATGGCTCCACGGGAAACTACAATGAAGTTGGGGGCGAGGGCGTCCAGCGTGTCCTTCAGACCTTGAAGATGTCCCCCTCGGCCGGCGCCAACACTGTAGTGCTGGAATTGCGCTTGGAGAGCAGATTGCGCGCGGCGTTAAGCTTGGCATCGATGTCGTCGTCCGACTGATCTGGATCGTGATGGAAGAGGTGGAGCGTCTCTACACCCGCCTCGTGCGCGACCTCCACGACCTGGCTCAAGCCGGAATGGCCCCATCCCACCTTCGTGGGGTATTCGTCATCGGTATAACAGGTGTCGGTCACAAGGATATCGGCTCCCTCGATGAATTGGATAAGGCCATCGACATAGTGACGGTTGTAGTTGGGATGCTCCGGCAGATAGAGCTCGTTGTCGGTGACGTAGCAAACCGACCGCTGCTTGTATTCCACGCGGTAGCCGAGGCATTGGCCGGGATGATTGAGAAGTTTGGTCTTGATCACGATCCCATCGACGTCGAGCACTTCCTCTTTCAAATCCCTAAAGTAAACACGTGCCGCAAATTCCCGCATCGTGATCGGGAAGTACACGCTGTCCATTTGGGCGGAGATCAATTTCCGCATGCTCAGATCACCATGCGATGCTCCGAGAATCTCGAATTCGTTCCCCTGCACGTATAGCGGCACGAAAAACGGTAGGGCGTTGATGTGATCCCAGTGCGGGTGCGAAATGAAGATTTTTCCTTCGATTCGGGCACGATCGCTGGCCATCAAATGGTCCGATAATGCTTTGATGCCGGTACCCGCATCGAAGATAAAAACTGACCTTCCGGAAACTCGAGCGTCATGCATGACGTGTTGCCGCCGTAGCGCATGGACTGAGGCCCGGGGACTGGCAGGGTTCCCCGCACACCAAAAAACGTCAAATCTACTTTGTCTTCAATGATTCGCGTGACTTCGCGGACCAGCGTGTCCGCGTCGACAGGCTTGGTCAGATACCCGTTGGCGCTGAATTCGCGGGCCCGCTCTATGTCAAAGTCATAGGCCTTTGCTGAAACGACAACGATCCTGGTGTCGTTGAGTTCCTGTCGTTTGCGTATTTCCCGGCACAACTCCATTCCGTCGACCCCCGGCATTATCAGATCGATCAGAATGCAGGCGGGGGCATCGGAGACGATCTCATCCATGATTTTGGTACTGTCAGTCCGGGACGTGACAGCGTATCCAGCCGCCTCGAGCATCATCGAGGTCGCTTCTATCGCGATGGGATCGTCGTCAATGACGAAACATCTGAGGGGCACAGGTTGATCCATTACAACTCCGCCGCGAAAAAAATATCCGAATAGCCGGAACTCATGATCCTACAGTTATGGTTACGCGCGCTCCTTGCGAGCTCCACGAGGACAATGATCGATAACGTAACTATCCACTCGGGCATGGCGCGGAGCACGGGAACGCGGTGTTTGGCGACAATCGGTGTCACGCTCGCTCTGCTGTCGTTCCTCTTCGCCCGGCGACATTTCGAGACCGGGGTCGGTCATCATTTTGAGATTTCATCCGCTCGCCTTGCGCATTCGATCACCAATGTCTTCGGCTGCATGTGACTGTTGGGCCGCCTGTATCGAGCATCTGTGCCCCTTTCCCCACAAAACACCATTGGTAGGGGTGTTGAACGGACCGAGGAAGCTTCTAGTATTACGGGGGTATCGGGAGGCTCGGGCGGGGATGCAACAAGGCAAGGTGCTAAACTGGGGTAATCCTCCAACCGGAACCTATAACGCTCCTGTTTATTTGGGATTGCAGCGGCAGATGTTCGGGCCGCCGGAACTACGTATAACGGCGCGGGACAATGTCAATGGAGCCGATTACACCCAGGCCCTCATGGACGGCGAATTCGACATGGGCCATATCGGCACGCCGCCGCTGTTCGCTGCTTTTGCCCAGACCGACGATTACGTCATTGTCGGACAGGGCGTGGTCCGCTACCCCTGCTTTTGGGTTGTTGCTCCTGCCGACACTATGTCCTTCCGCGATTTGGCCGGAAAAACCATCGGGCTGAACAAGCGTCAGACCTGTTCTCACAGCATCATCCGCACGCTCCTCGACTGGGAGGGCCTCGATGAATCGGCGATCGATCTGCAGATCCTGATCGACTACGCGCGCATCACCGAAACCATCGGTTCCGGGTCTCTTGCGGCGGCGGTGCTTTGTGAGCCTTACGTGAGCTATGTCGAGCGTGTTTACGGATGGCGCGTTTTGGTCGAGGGCCGGCGCGTTATCGATCCCTCGAACTTTGGCATCTGCGTATATGCTCGGCGGAACCTTGTGCAAAATCAGCCGGACCTGGTGGCGCGCATGGTCGGAGATTACGCGCGATGTGTTGGCTATGCGATGGATCACATGGACGAGGCGGCGCAAGCGCTTTACGAAATGTTCCCGGGGTTCGTCCCCGAGGATATCGACGGAGCAGTCCGCCGTGACACGCCTAATTGGACTTCGAATACCACGATCGATGAGCCATTCCTCTCCGTCGTTCTCGAGGAATTGAAAGAACAGTCGATCGTACCGCCCGGCTTCACGCTGGATGCTGGTATGATGTGCTCGGGTTTGGCCGCCTGAGTGACGCAGGCCGGCGCCCAAGCCCGGAGGCAAACGCCCCTGAGACAAACACATTGAAGTCCATCAGGACCGAAGGAGTTGTCGATGAAGAGCACATATGGATTGGAAATTCCTGCCGAGGATGCCGAATTAACTCATGTCGGTCCGGGTACCCCGTGCGGTGAGCTCATGCGCCGCTACTGGCAGCCGATCTGCCTGCTGGAAGATTTGACCGATCTGCCGAAAAGAGTCCGCATCCTGGGCGAGGATCTGGTGGCCTTCCGTGACGGCCAGGGGCGCCCGGGCCTGTTGTTCTTTCGCTGCAGCCATCGGGGAGTGTCGCTCGAGTTTGGGCGCATCGAAGATGCGGGGATCCGCTGCTGTTATCACGGGTGGCTGTACGACGTTGAAGGCAACTGTCTCGAGATGCCGCTCGAGCCCGCCGGCAGTACACACAAGGACCGCATCAAACAGCCGGGCTATCCGGTACAGGAATTCGGCGGTCTCCTGTTCGCCTACATGGGCCCGCCAGAGGCGGTGCCCGAATTCCCCAAATACGATGTCCTGATGCAAGAGGGCGGCTCGCTTGGGGCCTGGGTCGGTCCCCGGGTCGGAGGCGCGTCCGCTTGTAACTGGCTGCAAAGTCAGGAGAACATCATGGACATCCTCCACGTCTATTGGCTCCACATGCGCCACGGCAAACCGCAATTTCCGTCCGACCTCTATGCCGCAATGCCAACGCAGCTCGATTATGATGAGATTGATCTCGGCATGAGAGCGGTCGTGGCCTACCCATTACCGGACGGCCGCGAATTCGTGATGACCTGGGAAATGCTGATGCCCATGGCGTTCGTGCTTTGGACGGACGATCCCGACCTCGATGGGCCTGAGTCTCAACGGCCCCGGTGCGTCTACTTCTGCATGCCCGTGGACGACACCCACCAATGGCAGGCCTGCATCTACTGGATGCCCGAGGGTGAAGAGGAAATCGCGGATGCCGAACGGATCAAGCTGTCCGCGCTGGCCCGGGACGATGTCGATTACGAGTACACGCAGCGCAATCCCGACGACAAAGAGGCTCAGGAAGGCCAGGGCGCCATCGCCATCCATGCCCTGGAGAACCTCGCCACGTCGGATCAAGGCGTCGTCATGTTCCGCAAGATCCTGAAAGAGCAGATCCGGGCAGTCCAGGAAGGCCGGGACCCTAAGGGCGTCATTCGCGATCCGAAATTGGCGAGCTACGTCCCCACGACAGCAGGCATGGCGATCCGCACACCCCAGGAGAGCGAGGTAGCTTAAGCGCGATCCACGTCGGTGGCATTCAACTACTCCCGACTGGGTACGAACTGTGCGAATTGACTCAGGGCGCGCTTAAACCGGCGGATGCCCGATCGGTCCCAACGCCTGCTCGAAGGCAGCACCGATGCGCAGTGCCATGGCTTCGTTCCGGCCGCGCGCGACAATCTGCAGTCCACCGGGAAAGCCATCTCCGGCCAGCCCCATGGGGAGCGATAGCGCACACATCGCGAGGTAGTTGAAGGGGCGGGTAAAACGCGCCGCATAAGCCGTCTGGTCGACTTCGGTCAGCGGGATGGGCACGGTCGCCAGGGTCGGCGTGACCAGGGCCGCGAGTCCCCGCATGCTGTCCAGGAACGCGGCGATATGCTCCTGCCGCGTTAGCAGGGCGGCGATATAGTCGCGTGCCGAAATATCGCGCCCCGGCAGCAGCCTTCGGCGTACGTCCTCGTCGACGGGCGCTTTTGGGTCTTCCATCAAGTGGGCGTAGTGAACGTAACCTTCCGCTGTGAAGATCAGCCCTGTGCCTTCCACCATTTGTTGCCAGGGAACCGGCGGCCTGAAGGGGACGATCTCAGCGCCAAGTTCGCGCAGTCGTTCGAGCGCAGCGTCGTAGAGCGCAAGGATGGCGTTCTCCACACCGTCGCGGTCCTCATCCTGCAGGGCACCGAGGCGAAGCCCGCGGACACCGTCGGTGCGGGGCAGGGCGAGGAACCCGTCCTCTGTGAGATGGCGTTCGAGGCTGCCGGCCTCGTGCCCGGCCATGACGTCATACATGAACGCCGCGTCGGCGACAGATCGGGTCATCGGCCCTACCGTGTCGATCGACACCGAACAGGGAATGAGGCCATCTATCGGCAACGTGCCCTCGGTGGTCTTGAGGCCGACGGTGCCATTCCAGGCCGACGGTGTGCGGATCGAGCCACCCGTATCCGAACCCACCGCGCAGGGCACGAAGCCGGCGCCGACCGCAACCCCGGAACCACTCGACGAGCCGCCCGGCGTGCGATGGACGTCTGGGTCCCACGGATTCTAGGGTGTGCCCATGGTGAGATTTGTCCCCCAACCGCCCATGGAGAATTCCATCGTCTTGGTCTTTCCCACGAGGATGCCGCCCGCGGCGAGCAGGCGTTGGGCGATAGTTGCCGTGGCAGGTGAGACCCGATCCGCCATGGTCAGGGATCCACTTGTGGTGATTCGGCCGACGATGTCGACAACGTCCTTCGCGGCGAATGGCACGCCGTGGAACGGCCCCAAGCGATGACCCGATCGCATCGCCGCATCTGCGGATTCCGCCGCGAGGCGGGCGTCGTCCGCATAGACTGCCTGAAACGCGCCGAGCTTGGGATCGAGGGCCTCGATCCGGGTCAGAAATCCGTCGACGATTTCGGTTGGGGCCGTTTCGCTGCAGCGATACGACCGGGCAAGATCGAGGGCGCCGAGATATGGATCAATGGCCATGTAGGACTCCCGCGTTGCATTGCCAATCTACGAACCATAGACGCCTGATCAGAATAGACGAACCGCCGTGGCAGTGCCGTATCGGGTATGCGGCGTCACAGGTGAAAATTGCTGCCTAACTCAAATCCAGCTAGCATCTAAGGCATACGGGTGCTGCTACGCTGAGGGTCATATGTCCCAAGAGAAACGGTTTGGCCACGACGACGATCCACGTGCCGAATTCTATGCGGCACCGCAATGGGTCGGTATGAAATCGGGATTCGTCGGCGAGGGCTTTTCCTACAAGACCTATTTTGCGCAATCGGACATTCTCGCTGCCCTCCAGCTCATGCCCGATGAAATCCGTTGGCTGACCATCGTGCCCGCTCATCCGGAGCAGTGCGACGTCGTGCTGTTTCTTGGCTGCAACGCGCTTAAGACCCCGCACCTGATCCTTTCGGTCACCGACATCCTCGGCGCCATGGGTCTCGACTTCGCGACGATTGGCGGGCCGGCCAATTGTTGCGGTATCGTCCATCATCTGGGGGAAAAATTCGACGTGGCCGATGCCGTAGCGAATGCGGCGACCGCCAAGGTGGCTAGATTTGAGCCGAGCAACGTCGTCAGCATCTGTCCCAATTGCAACTACCACTACGAAAACGTCGTCTCGCAGACTGACGAATTGCCCTTCCAGATGGAGCAGATTTACGAATTTCTGCACCACCGGCTCGCCGACTTGCCCAGCGTACAGCCTGTCAAGAAACGGGTCGGATTACACCGGCATGCGGGAACGTCGCACCATCAGGACCACCACGGCGACATGTGCGCCGATATCTTGCGGGCGGTCCCCGGGATCGAACTGGTGGAGCTACCGATCTTCGAAGAACTGGGGGCCTATTGTGCCGCCAAATCCATGACCCTCGCCACGGCCGAGCGCTACGAAGAGATTATGGATGAGCTTTTCTCATTCGCCGCGCGAGAATGCGACGTGATGGCGACCATGTATCACTCCTGCCAGCGTGAACTCAGCGGCCGCTTTCATCGTGCGCCGGATCTCGACGTGAAAAACGTCTGCACCATCCTGGCCGAGGCGATGGGCTTCCACCACGAAGACCGGTTTGCCCGCTACCGCCGGATCGGCGACATCGACCGCATCATGGAAGACGCTGCCCCCTACATCACCGCCCACGGCCTGAACTCCGACGCTGTCCGCAAGGCACTCGCCGCCGTCATCTAGCCCGGCATGAATTCGTTCCCCGGGATCGGGGGAGGCTAGGTAGGGGACGACGGCGCCAATCCTCGAACCCCGATCGTGCCGATTAAGCCAGGTCGCCAAATACTGTAGACTCTGCGCCATGGCAGACATCGAGAAAGTGCGCATTGGCGACATCGACATCGCCTATCGCTGGGACGGTCCCGAGGTCGGCTCGATCGTGGTCATGGCGCATGCCATGGGCACCAACCATCGCATCTGGGACTGGCAGGTTCCGGCCCTGGCGGACCGCTACCGCATCCTGCGCTACGACTTCCGGGGCGCAGGCGACACTGATGCGCCGGAAGGGCCATATTCTCTGGCGCAGTTCGACACCGACGCCGTTGGCCTGCTGGACGCGTTCGACCTCGACAAAGTGCACTGGATCGGCCTCTCAACCGGCGGCATGATCGGCCAGGGGCTCGGCATTCATCATCCGGAACGGGTCCATTCCCTGTCACTTTGCTGCACCCTGTCATACACCGAGGACGAGCATCGGGTGTGGATCGACGAGCGTCAGGAAGTGGTAAAGCGGGAGGGCATGGTCCCGGTCTGGGAGGCAACCGATAATATCTGGTTCACCGATGCCTTTGCGAAAGCGGCCAACGCGGATTACCACGCCGTGCGTGAGATTTTCGTCAACACGCCGATTCCCGGATATCTCGGAGGCACGTCGGCGGTCGCCGGCCTGGCATATCGCGATTTGCTCCACAAGATCGATACACCGACCAACATCATCGGCTCTCAGGGTGATCCGGCTGCGCCGATCCAGTGCTCACACGACATCCATGAACGCATCAAGGGATCGCGGCTGACTATCGTCGAGAATCAACACCATTTTCCGAACGTTGAGGGGGCGGATGAGTTCAACGCCATCCTGAGGTGCGGCCTCGACGAATTCGTCGACGGTTGAGAATGCACAAGGGGTTAGGCCGCCACAGCCTAACTCCTTGTTTTAACTGGCTCCCCGGGCCGGACTCGAACCAGCGACATGGTGGTTAACAGCCACCCGCTCTACCAACTGAGCTACCGGGGATTAGACCGGCAGGCGCCTTCGCGCCCGTGCCGGAAAATCCTTATGTCATTCGCGACCGTGCGGTCACGCAACCCTACTTAATCCCTGTTGTGCTCGCCATCAACCCCGCCCTGCGGCTTGCAGCAAAACAATGCCGAAGGCGACCGCGATCGCCGCGGCGACGCGCGGGCGTCCGAATGGCTCGCCGAGCAGCCGCGTGCCGATCAGCGTGGCGATGATGACGCTGGTCTCGCGCAAGGCCGACACCAACGCGATTGGGTTCGTTGCCATTGCCCAGAGCACCAGGGAGTAGCCGATGAATCCGAGTGCGCCGCCCAGCGCGCCACGCTTCCAGTTGGCCGACAGACTGGCCTGCAGCGTTGCGCGCCGCTGCCAGAATGCGAGGGCGATAATCGGAAAACCATGCAGGACAAAGACCCAGACGATGAAATTGAGAGGTGTGCCTGCCTCGCGGACGCCAAGACCGTCGATCAGGGTGTACGACCCGATGAACATTCCCGTGGCGAGGGCGAACAGGACGGGCGCCTTGCCGCCCTCCGTTATGCGGCCACCGACGAACGTCAGACTGAGGATGGCCGCGCAGATGATGGCTACGGCGGCGATCCCGGCCGGACTCAACGCTTCGCCCACGACGAAGTAGGTCAGGATCGCGGCATAGATCGGGCCCGAGCCGCGCGCCAGCGGGTAGACGTGCGACAGGTCCCCCACGCGATAGCCATTGGTCAGGCAGATGAAATACCCCGTATGGGTGATGACCGATCCGATGAGATAAGGCCAGGTGCCGGGATCGGGAAGACCGACGACCGGTACCAGGGCGAGCGCGATCACCGTCGTCGCGATATTGAGGACCGCCCCCGTCATCAATGGATCGCCACTGATTTTGACCAGCGTGTTCCACGTAGCATGCGTGCAGGCGGCGCAGAGCACGACAAAGATGATCAGCGGATCCATGCGCGCCTTGTACCAGAATCATCACAAAACGCGAGCGGCTCAGCGATCCACCCCCTCTCGGTCTCCCCCTGTTAGGGGGAGATAATCAACTGGCGGCGTTCTGTCTCCTTCCTCCTCTGCAGGGGGAAGGTCGGGATGGGGGTGGCTCGTGCCGGTGTTATCCGTCCGGATTTTAAAGTCTCGACTGCGAAGGAGCATCTTCCACGTCGGTCACAACGACAGCGTCCTCGTCGAGGAACGCTGCGATTTCTGCCTCCGAGAACCCGTGTTGGGCCAGTACCTCGCGGGTGTGCTGGCCGTAAATTGGTGCCGGGGAGCGCACGCTGGCCGGGGTCCGCGAGAACTTAACCGGCGGACCCAGGGTCTTCATTGTTCCGGCCGTGGGATGCGTCACCTCAGGAGTCATGTTGCGGTTTGCCGTCTGCAGATCGGCGTGCATGTCCATGACGGTGTTGATCGGCCCGGCCGGAATGCCGATGTCCTCGAATCGGGTCAGCCACTCCTCCGTTGTCGCCGTTCGGAAGATGGGTGACAGCATCTCGTCGAGCGCGTCCGTGTTGGCCATTCGTCCGACATTGTCTGTGAAGCGCGGATCCTCGGCGATGTCTGAGGCCTCCAGTAAATCCATCAAGCGTTGCCAGTTGCGCGGCGACGCTGCGCCGACGCACATCCAGGAATCCGCCGTCTGGAACGCCTGATAGGGCGCGTTCAGCGGGTGCCGCGATCCCATGGCGAGTGGCGCAACGCCTGTTGCGAAGGCGATGGCCGACTGCCAGAAGGTGTGCGTGATCCCGGCCTCGAACAACGAGGTATCGACGATCTGGCCCTCGCCCGTGCGCTCGCGCTCGTGCAGCGCAGCCAGCACGCCCATGGTCAACAGCAGTCCCGCGGTGATGTCCGTGACCGGTGCACCGACCTTTGTGGGGGTGTTGCCCGAAGCATCGCCGGTGATGCTCATCAGACCGCTCATGCCCTGGGCCACGAGGTCGAAGCCGCCTCGCCCGCGATAGGGGCCGGTCAGACCGAAGCCGGAGATCACGCCATAGATGAGGCCGGGATTGGCCTGCTTCAGGGAGTCGTAGCCGACACCCAGACGGTCCAGGGTGCCGGGCCGAAAATTCTCGATCAGAATATCGGCGTCCTTAGTCAGGCGGCGCAGGATGGTCTTGCCGCCCTCAGTCTTGAGATCGAGCGCGATGCCCCGCTTGTTGCGGTTCATCATCATGAAGGCCGCCGATTCCCCACCTATTTTCGGTGGCACCGAGCGGCGCGAATCGTCGCCGCCTGGAATTTTCTCCACCTTGATCACCTCGGCGCCGAGATCGGCCAGCATCAAGCCGCAGGTCGGGCCGGCCAGATGATGGGTCAGGTCGACAACTTTGAGACCGGTGAGCGGTCCCTGGGATTTTTGGCTCATGCCGATCGGTCTCCTACTTAATCAACGCCCTTTGAATTCCGCCGGCCGCTTCTCCATGAAGGCCCGGACGCCTTCCTGATAGTCTTCTGAATCGAACATATCGAAGCCCGAGTCCGCTTCTACTGCCGAGACCGGCGCGGGGTTATCGAGGCGAAGGATCGCCGCCTTGTGCCAGCGGTTGGCCAACGGTGCGCGGTTGGCGATGTGCTTGGCGCGCCCGTAGGCTTCTTCGACGACGTCCGCATCGGGAACGATCTTGTGGATGAAGCCTTTGGCATCGGCCTCTTCGGCCCCGAAGATACGGCCTTCGAGCATGATCTCAAGCGCGAAAGCCCGTCCGCAAACCGCAATCAGCGCGTTCAGCTCATCGTGCCCGACGGTAAGCCCAAGGCGGTTGCTGGTGATGCCGAACCGGCTCGACTCGCCGCAAACACGGATGTCGCACACGCAGGCGACCTCCATGCCGCCGCCGACGCAGACGCCTTCGATCAGCGCCACCGTGGGATGGCGGCAATCGCGGACTGAAGCCATGGCATCGTGAGTGTGCACGCCATATTTGCGGGCTTGGATGCCGTCGGCGCGTTCCTTGTCGAATACTGAGATGTCCGCGCCGGACACGAAATTCGTGCCGTCACCTCGCAGCACGACGCAGCGGATGTCGTCATCGGCCGAGGCCTCCTCCATGCAGTCTTTGAGTTCACGCCACATTTTCGGCGTCATGGCGTTGAGGCGCTTGGGATTCGACAGGACGACCGTGGCGATCGCGCCGTCCCGTGTCATGGTTACTCCGTCGCTCATGTGTACTCCCGTGGCTGGCGTGACGTGTGGATGCAGTAAATCCGCGTTCAATCGACCATGATGCCGCCGTTGATGTCGAGCGTCTCGCCTGTGATGAACCCGCTGGATTCGCAGGCCAGGAATAGCAGGGCGTCAGCTACTTCGTCGGTCGTGCCCATGCGGCCTACGGGGATGATCTCGATGATTCCGGGACGGGCGTTGGTCGTCATTTCGGTTGCGATCGGCCCCGGCGAGATCGAATTGACAGTGATGCCGTCCGCGGCAAGTTCCTTGGCCAGGAAGAATGTCACCGCGTGGACGCCGGCTTTCGAGGCACCGTACGCGACATTGGAGGACCCGTCCTGTTCGTCACGGCTGATCCAAGGGCGGGGATTGCCGCCGTTTTTGCCGATCAGCGAGCCGACGGTGACGATGCGGCCATATTTCTGGGCACGCATCGGCGCCATCACGGCCTGACAGCACAGCCAGGTGCCTTTCAAGTTGATGTCGATGACACGGTCCCACTCATCCTCATCGACCGAGTCGGCGTTGCCCAGAGAGGTCACGCCGGCCACTGTCACCAGGATGTCGATCCGCCCAAGGTCGGCCAATGCGGTGTCGACCATTTGCTGAACTTCGGTGCGGTTTGTCACGTTGGTGCGTACTTCGACTGCGCGGCGGCCTAATGCGCCCACCTCCGCGGCAATCTCGGCAGTATCCACGACATCCGACAGACAGAGATCGGCGCCTTCACGGGCAAAGGCCCGGGCCGTCGCGCTACCGATACCGCCCGCTGCTCCCGTGATCAGCGCCGTTCGCCCCTCAAGCCTCATTGCTTCGTCCTTCCCAAATTCGTGCCGGGCACCGAGCCTGGCACGATCACGGCGCCTGGAGTTGGGCGGCGTCGCGGCCGGCGATGCGGCCGAATGTGGCGCCCCGCATCACCGAGGTTGCACCCGTGTAGTAGCGATAATAAATCCCCACGACCTCACCGGCGGCATAGAGCCCGGGGATGACTTCGCCGTCGCTGTTCAGCACCTGGGCGCTGGTATTTACCTTGAGCCCCCCGAAGGTGAACACGTTGGAGACGGTCATCGGCCAGGCCCGGTAGGGGCCGGTATCGAGCGGCCGTGCCCAATTCGATTTCCGCGGCTGCAGCCCACGGGTCGACAGGCCGTCAACTTCCTCCGCTTTGAATTCGCCGTCGGTCGGGCAGGCGGCGTTGTAGAGCGCGACCGTTTCCTGCAAGGCATCGGCCGGCACACCCAATGCTTCTGCCAGCGCTCCGATGCTGTCTGCGGTCACGGGCGGAATTTCGCTGCGAATTGCGCGCTGGTAGTTGGGAACGTCCTCCAACTTCTCATCGCAGATGATGTAGGCGATTCCGTCATCCTCATTAAGCAGCCGATAGCAGATTGGCTCATAGGTACGGTCGACGGGGCCCGGCGATTCGTCGACAAAGCGCTGGCCGTGTTTGTTCACCAGGATGCCGTACGGGAAGACCATCACGGCGGGCTCCGGTCCACTGGCGCGAGGGTCGATGGGCTCGGCGTGGAAGCTGCCGAATTCGCCGGCGGGGGCCGCGCCGATATCGAGCGCCATGCGGATGCCTTCGCCCTTATTGTAATAGCCGCCACGCGCCACGGGCCGCACGTTGATGGCGGCCCGGCCGATGTAGTGTGTCATCATCTCTGGATTTCCCTCGTAGCCGCCGCTCGCGAGGATGATGGCGCGGCCACAGAATTCCACGGGCTTGTTGCGCCGTCCGACGGCGTTGAGCCCGATCACCGCACCGTCTTCGTCCTGAATCAGGCTACGGGCCGTCGTTTGGTAGAAGATCGGGACGTCGTCGGCCTCCAGTTTTTCGACCAGGGCTTCCACCAACTGCAAGCCGCCGCCGACGGGCGCGAGCTTGGGGAACGACTGCACGATCTGATGGATGGGCAGAAAATCGAAGCGCAGACCTTGGTCTTCGAGCCACGCCAAGGTCGGTGGCGCCTGATCCGCGAAGGCCGAGATCAGCTCGGGGTCGGGAAAACTCATGGCGCGCAGATACCCGGGCCAAGTGTCGGAACTCTGATTCATTGAATGTACGAGTTCGGGCTCGAGATACCCACCCGTGCGTTCGGCGATATGACTTTCGAAGTCATCCGCCACTTCTTCGTGGGATTTCATGCGCCAGAATGCTTCTGTCCAGCGGGTATTGCCGCCGCGATCTTCCTTCGGTGCCCGTTCCAGCACGCATACCGACGCACCCTGTTGATGTGCGGTCAATGCGGCGCACATTCCGGCGACGCCGTGCCCGACGACAATGACGTCAAAGTGATGGCTGTCTACTGCCATGGAATTCTCCCTGTGAGCGGTCGTTTCTACGCCGCGATTGTAATTGGCCGTCCCATCTCAAAGTCTATAGGGCGCGCCCCGATCGCTTCAACGACACGCCCAACACGTTTGATCACGTAAAAAGGATGACGAGTCCCATGACGACCAGCACGATCAGTACAGTTCGGCGAAATATCTCTTCGTTGGCTCGACGGAAGAGGTGGCTGCCCACCCAGATGAACGTTGCGAAGACCGGAAAAATCACGACAGCCTGCCACAACGTCAGAGTACTGATTGCGTCGTTGAAGATTAGCGATATCAATACGCCGGTCGCGGTCAGCGTGATGAGGCTGTTGAAGGCCGCCCGGTGCACGTGGTGATCGCCTGGAGAGTTGAGGATGTAGAGGTTGTAGATGGGACCGCCTAAGGCCGTGGCACCGACGGATACACCCGTGACCAATCCGACGCCGATGGTCAGGAGTCTGTTGATGCGGCCGCAGTATTTCCAGCCGGATAATAGGACCAGTGAAAATATCAGCACGGCGACCGCCATGGCCTTTTTCATGATCTCGGGGTCGACAAAGATCAACAGCCAGATGCCGGCGGGAATCGTAATCCACGAGGCGATTGCCAGGGGCAGAACAATCCGCCACGGCGCCAGGCGGAACGCGTGCCGCATGATCGGAATGGCGATCGCAACATCGAACATAACGATGAAGGCCACGGTCGCCACGGGCCCGAAGATGAGGGCGTACAGTGGTGTCATCAGCATCGAATTCCCGGTGCCGGCAAAACCGCGCAACGTGCCTCCCATTGCGGCAATCGCAGCGGCGAGAAAAAGCCCGGGCGTGAATAGGTCTTCTGGCACCACTGATATTTAGCCTTTGATGGGAATGGCGATGCGGTGCGACACCATTGGGCAGGGCGTGTTCAGCGTCAAGACCAGCCATATACTGTCTAGTTCTGGCGAAACATGTGAACGTCTCTGCAGGTGCAATGGAGAATAAAGCGGATGAAAGTCGGTCTCTATCTTCCCAACCAATGCTACGCGAATCAAGACATCAACACGGTTTTGTCGAATGCGATCGAGCAGGTGCGTGTAGCGCGGGACGCTGGCTTCACTTCGATCTGGTGCGGCGAGCATTACCTCGTCTCGCCGGTGCAGTTCATTCAGCCTTACCAGCTTCTCTCACGATTGATCTCGGAAGCCGGGGACATGACACTGGGAATCAACCTCGTCGTTGTGCCCTTGAAGAACCCTGCGCAGATCGCCGAGGAGGCGGCGACCATGGATCTCCTTACCGGAGGCCGCTTCGTGCTTGGCCTGGGTCTCGGCTACCGCGAGGAAGAGTTCAAGACCTTTGGCGTGCCGATGTCGGAACGCGTCTCACGCTTCACCGAGAGCGTGGAAGTTCTGAAACGGCTGTTCACCGAAGAGACCGTGACCCATCACGGTGAACATTACACCATCGATGGTATCGGGCTGGGTCTCAAGCCGGTCCAAAAGCCGCACCCGCCGATCTGGATTGCAGGTACGGTGGACGCGGCTGTGCGCCGGGCCGCACGCCTCGGAGATGCCTGGATGAACCTGTTCACGCAGACCTACGAAGAGCTTGCCCACCAAATCGACGTCTTCGGAACGGCAAGACAGGAGGCGGGCAAGGCTGCTCCCGAGGAATGGCCTCTGATGCGCGAATGCTACATCGGCTCAAGCAACAAGATGGCAATCGAGGAATGCGCAGGTCCGTTGGGCGGCAAGTACGCTAACTACGCAGCATGGGGACTGGGCGGGCTCGACGCAGAACCCTCGTTCGACGAACTCGCCAGGAAGTGGTTTTTCGTTGGCGATGAAGCATCCGTGAAGGACAAGATCCTGCGCTACAAAGAAGGACTCGGCTTCAATCACCTGATCGCGCGATCGAGCTGGACAGGGTTGGAGCAGGAGAAGGCTCTCAACTCCATCCGCTCGCTCGGAAAAATCGCCGCTGAGATTGGGTAAGTCGGGCAGAAGAAATACCCAAATCAACCCCCTCTTAATCTCCCCCTGCCAGGGCGAGAGGTACATACGGGCCGTGTGATCTCCTCCCCGCTAGCAGGGGGGAGGCCGGGAGGGTGGTGGACCCCGGAGTCCAATTCTCAAAACATCCAGCCATCATTCCGAAACTCTTCGTTAACCATAGCCGGTGTTTAATGCGTGCCATATGGATTGGCCTGCGGATTCCGGAAAACGGGACGAGACGGGCCAAAACCCCAACCTCTAGGGGCAGGTAATCATGTTGGCATTACTCGAAACCGGTCTGCAGCCGGTGGTCCCGTTCAATC
>Ga0115002_10000917_pt1 | contig 41558 bp, 31 predicted proteins | sample ArcticOcean_MG_C_8_FD_89576 | JGI IMG/M metagenome (GOLD analysis project Ga0115002, IMG submission 89576) | Marine microbial communities from western Arctic Ocean - ArcticOcean_MG_CB11_86 | ecosystem: Environmental > Aquatic > Marine > Oceanic | place: Arctic Ocean: Canada Basin | collected... | reverse complement strand
ATCGCTCAAATGCCGCAATAGCCATCCTTGGCCTCCCTGGATCATTCGTAAACAATTTGCTGGATGGCACTCCTAACAAATCACGGCTTTCTGAGCGACATTAATTTCTCGAACGGTCCTTACGCGATTACTTCCCGAACCGGCTCGCCGCCGTGGCCAATGTGCACGGGACGGCCGCTGAGGTCGTTCACCGTCATTGCGGGATCGACACCCAGCAGTTGATAGATGGTGGCGGCCATGTCGCCGGCCGAAACTGGGCGGTCGGTGGGGTAGGCTGCTTGTGAATCGGTTCTGCCGACGACCGTGCCGCGTTTTGTTCCGCCGCCGAACAGCAGCGAGAACCCACATTGCGGCCAGTGATCACGCCCGGAATTCTTGTTGATGCGTGGCGTGCGGCCCATTTCGCCCATGATGACGACCAACGTGCTGTCGAGCAGACCTCGTTCTTCCAGATCGACAATCAGCGATTTTGTCAGCTGATCGAGCTGCGGCAGATGCGATTTCAGCATCCCGAAATTATTGCCGTGCAAATCCCAGTGGCTGCCGTTCTTCGCTTCCCAGTGTATCGTAATGAACGTCGAGCCGGCCTCGACCAGCCGTCGCGCGATGAGTGCACTGGATCCCCACAGGTTGCGTCCGTAACGGTCGCGGACGGCATCGGACTCCTGGGAAAGATCGAACGCGCCGCGCGTTTTGGACGATGTGAGCAGCGAAAACACCTGCTGCTGAAAATGCCCCATGCTGTCGGTCGCCCGCGATGTATCGAACTGTGAGAGCTTCGCATCGAATTGTGCAAGCAACGATCGGCGGCGATCGAGTCGTCGTGCCGTCACGTCCGGCAGTGCATCTAACGATGGAAGAACCGGTGCGCCGCCCGCGATCACGGGGTCATAATCGCCCTTCGCTTTGCGGTCGAATTTCGGATCGCAAACGGTGAACAGTGGATCGTACCGGCTACCCAAATACCCGCCGTAGGGTCCGGCGCGCCGCAACGCTTGTGAGTAGCCGGGAAAGGCGGGCATGGTGACGTAGCGCGGAACATCGGTCGGGCCGATGTCGAGATACTGGCAGATCGACCCGATGCTGGGGTGATCGGTCCGCTTGGCGAAGTAGTTTTCGCGATCGCTGCCGCCGTCAAATCCGGTGAGCACGTTGTAGGGGTTGTGGCTGTTGTATTTGTGCGAGTAGGTGCGAATGAGCGAAGCTCGGTCCATCAGCTGGGCGGTTTCAGGCAGCAGTTCGCAAATTCGGAGTCCGGGCAACGCGGTGGCGATTGATTGGAATTCGCCGCGGATATTGGCCGGCGCTTCCGGCTTGGGGTCGAACATGTCCATGTGCGGCGGACCGCCGAACAGATTCAACAGGATGACCGACTTAGCCGGCCCGCGCGGTGTTTGTGATTCCGCAGCTTGGAGAAATGTCGGCAGTGTCACGCCGCCGAATAACGACAGACCTCCGACGCGCATTGCTTCGCGCCGTGTCACACCATCGCATGCGACCGTTTGTCTTCCCAAAACCCGCAGCATCGGCCCGCCTCCACATCGATTGAACGGACAAGAAACCGGCTCATTCAGAGACTCCATTGCTCCGACGTCCTACGCGGTAGATTGTAATCGGACTGACGCGGCGGACGAAAGTGAAATGCGCATTCGCCTCAACGGAGCAGGGGGCTTAGTCCATCGGTTGTGCGACTGTTGATCGGTCACGGTACCGTTCTAGCTGTTGCTCGTCGAGTTCGACTCCCAAGCCGGGGCCGCGTGGGACTTTGGCGGTCGCAGGGCCTAATAAAAGAGGTTCAACCAGCATGTCGGCCTGATGATACAGCGGGCCGATCAAGTCGGCGGGGTACGTCTGGTTGTCGAATACGGAGCAGGCGGCGACCACATGCAGCATAGCCGCAGTGCCGATGCCCAGTTCCAGATTACTTCCCAGACAACAGACGATTCCCGCATTGCGGGCCACTTGGGCGATCTCCAGCGTGGCAGCGATCCCACCATGCTTGCCGGGATAGCAGCCCAGAATATCGACCGATGAATGACGCGCCAAACCTTGAGCGTCGGTTATTGTGAAGACGCTTTCGTCGGCCATGATCGGTGTCGGACTTGCGCTGCGGAGTTCGGCCATCGCCAGCGGATCACCCGGCGGAATTGGTTGTTCGACAAATAGCAGGTCGAACTCTTCCAGAGAGCCGAGCATTCTTCGCGCGGTCACAAAGTCCCAGCCACCGTTGGCATCGACACCGATTGGAATCTGCGGGCCGGCCAGTTGGCGAACGGCTCGAACGCGCTCGATGTCCTGCTCGGGATCGAGGCCAACTTTGACCTTCAGGCATTTGGCGCCATCGTCGAGGAATCGCTTCACCAGCGCTACGGCCTTCGGAATCTCGAACGCGCCGACGACCATTTTGATCGGAATGTCGTCTTCTTGCGATCCGCCGAGCAATTCGCAAACCGGAACGCCGGCCGCTTTGCCGGCCAAATCCCACAGCGCCATTTCGACGGCTGCTTTTGTAAACGGATTCCAGCGGATGCAACCTTCGATCTTCGGCCGCAGAGAATCAATTTGCGTCGGGTCTTCGCCCACCAACAATGGCGCGATCAAACCGTCGATGACTGCAACACAGCCGGGACTGGTTTCTCCACTCCAGCGCGGCGCCAGTGTGGCTTCGCCCAGACCCACCAGCCCGGCATCGGTGTGCACGCGGACGATGACGTAAGGTGAGACGACGTGTTCGCCGTGCGCAGTCTTCGTGGTCAAATCCGGTACGAGCGGCACGTTGATTGGAATGGTTTCGAGCCGGGTGATTTTCATCGCGTCGCTTGTGATTGTTCCCTGGAATTCGCCGTCATACATACTCAGGAAGAAACTGCTTCCAGTTTTCATAAATGATGTTGTGGATCATTTCGTCGGGTACCTTGGGAAAGTTGGTTCCCTCGACGACTGTGTTCACCTTGTGTTGACCGGCGATGACCTGCGCCGGTGTTGCCGATGGGAAGTCGGAACCGAAAATCAGTTTATGCTCGACGCCGTACTCGATGGCCGACATGAAAGCCTGATAATGCCTGAGCGGCCGGTAGTGCAGGGCGGAGATGTTGGAGTACAGGTTGGGATGCTTGCGGATGAAGACCACGCATTCGTCTTCCCACGGATGTCCCATGTGGGCGATAACGATTCGCAAATCGGGGCAGGCGACGGCAATGTCTTCCAGTTGAACGGGGTTGGCATACTTGAGCGGCCCCGGCCGAACGAACGTTGTCCCCTGGTGAATGTTGACCGGAATGCCGAGTTTTTCGGCCTGCTTGAACAGCGGCAAATGCTTCGGGTCCTCCGGATTCCAGTTCTGGTAAATTGGCGAACATTTCAGTCCCCGCAGTCCCAGATCGTTCACATAATGCGTGAGCTGATCGACACAATCCTCGTCGTTCGGATCGACCGAACACCAGCCGATGAACCGGTCGGAATGCTGCGCGACAAAGTCGGCGACCAATTGTTGATCGGCATTGATGCCACAAAACGGGGCCTTGATGCCGAAGACGATCACCTTGTCGGCGTCGCTGGTCGCTTCGAGCAATTGCTCTGGCCTTGAGTCGAAAGCATTTTGCTCTTTGACGTCGCTACCAGCGAAATAGACGTCATCTGAAAGTTTCATCTTGGCCCGCTTCGCCTCCCAGGCGAACTGGACGAATTCGTCGGAATAATGATCCGGATACCACATCAAATTGGTGTGCGTGTCGAACAGCATGGGCGCGTCTCGGTAATTCAAGGGACAATAGCTGAGATGCAACGCATCGCAGACGGGTTTATTCCGCCGAATCATTGGGATCGACGGCCAGCCAGCTTAACGCGCCGGCTGCGTAGATGGCAGCAACGAAGTAGATCACCAGATTCCAATCGCCGCCGGTTTTTTTGATGTCGCCAATCATGTACCCCAGCACGACGGGCATGGCAAACCCACCGATGGTACCTGCCATGTTCATCGCCCCCACGATGACCGCCGTGTATCTGCCGGCAACATCCATAGTCGCCGCCCACGCCGGTGGATTCGCCAACCCCGCAAACAGGCTGCCGGCCGACATCAGGACGATGAACAGATCGGGCTGGTCGGTCAGCGAAGCTGTAAATGTCAACCCGGCACACAGCGCCAAGGACAGGAAGGACGTTCCGCTTCGACTCAGCCAGCGGCTCCCGGTGACGGTCAGAACGGCGTCGATCAGTACACCTCCCAGCAGTGTGCCAACAATCACCGTCGCCAGCGGGTACATCGTCATCTCCCCCGCTTTGTCAATCGACATCCCAAATCGGTACTCAAGAAATGCAGGAAACCAGGTGACGAACAATCCGTAGCCAGCCGCACGACAAAATGATTGGATGTTAATTCCCCAGAGGGTTTGATTGGTAAAAATACGAATCAGCAGATCGCCAGTGGTCAGTTCCCTTGGTCTTTCAACATCGTGACGTTCGAGTTCTGCGCCGATGGCATCCGTCGGTTCCTCGTCCGACAATTCTGAAGTAACAGAGTCGGATTCGTCTGACGGAATCCACGGATGCTGTTCGGGCCGCGTGCGAAAGATCCAAAAAAAGAGGACGGCCCACACGATGCCGACGACCGAATAGAGGCGAAACACGACGCGCCAGTGGATGCCGAGACCGCCGCTGCCAATCAACCACGACGTCAGTTTCATCGTAATGACGCTGCCAATCGACATCGATGCGCCGATGACCCCACTGCAGATACCGCGCAATCGAACCGGAAACCAGTCGTTGATAATCTTGGCTGTGATCGGAACCATGCCGGCCTGTGCCGCGCCAAAAGCGGCGCGCGAAGCGAGCAGCGGAACCCACGACCACACCAATGAACTCCAAACCGTTAAGACCGACCAGAGTGTGCTGATGAGCGGGTAAGCCGTGCGCGTGCCGATGCGGTTTCCCAGCCAGCCACCAGGAATCTGAAAAAAGAAATACCCGGCTGAAAAGATCGCGAACACCCAACCCATTTGCTCTTCGCTAATATTTAGATCCTTCTGCATCGTGGTATTGGCGACGGCAAGACAATACCGCGTGAGATACGCGCTGGCCGCACCCATGCCCAGAAACATCAACACAGCGAAACGCACAAAGCCACCCCTTGCCGATGCGGGCGCCGGCGTGTCGAAGCGTTCGTCTTCCATCGAGAGGGCCTTTGTTTCGGGTTACTTCTGCAGAAATCGCTGCAACACATTTCGCGTCACGGCGGAGACGCCATCGTCGATTGGCAACGACAGCGTCCAGCAAAACGAACCGGCAGCAAAGACCGATCCGCCGGACGGTGTGTCGTAAATCGTCAGGTCGGCACCGGTGTTCTCGGGGTTATCGCCATGCGCCAGTTGAACGATATTCGGCGGCGAATCGGGGCCGATCTTGTCGAGTTCGTGCGCCGATGCACCGCCGGGACAGCGCTCGTGCAAACTCTGCATGCCGAACAGATCGCCCTTTGCCAGACCACTCCCGGCAAAGGCCCAATGCGTCGCGTCAACAACCCGATACGGTGCGCCGGATTGGAAGCCGCTGTGAGTGTAGGCAACCCCAAGCAGGTTGGCTTCGGATTCACCCCGCAATTTGGTCTCGCCCTCGCGGCGGCAGAGCATGGTTGATTCGTCGGAAAATTCGACCTCGGCGTACATGCCGCAGCCGCCGAGATACATCAACCGCCCGCCGCGCTCCTGCACCCATTTCTTCACGCGATGATACATTTCCGGTGAGAAGTATTCGGGGTGATTGTTCAGCACGAGTACCTGGTAATCATCAAGGTTCAAGCCGCCGAAGTGCAGCTCGACGTCGCTGTACAGAGCGTAATCGAATCCTTCGCGCTCCAGCCATCCCAACAGCCGCCATTCCCCCGGTGCGAAAGCCGACTCGACACGCCCTGCAATCGGATCGGTGATTTGTGCGTCAGCGGGGACATGCGCGGCGGGCTCCGGTCGGTTGAACGAAAGCGGTGCAGCGGTCTCTTCAAACGGCCAGGTGCCGGGTCGAGTGTATCGCGTCAGATCCTGCCGAGAGTTCACCACCGGTCGCGGCGGCAACGCATCCTGATTGAAATAGTTGCTACGCCCGCCAAAGCTGTTGTAAGCATTCGACGTGATGCTTGAAGTCAAAACCGCTACTCTGGCTTGCGGCCCTTCTTGTTTGCCAAAGGGGGCCGGAGACACAATCCAAGGGAACGAACAGAACTCACCGCTGCGCGTGGTCGCATGCATAAAATACAGTCCCGACTTTTCGGGCGCGACGACAGCGTGTTTCTGATACTCGAGGGTATGACCCGTGCGGTTCCACTGGACTCCGGTCTGTGTGAAATCACCGTCCGGTATGATTTGTGCCATCGCCCGCGGGCCATGTTCGCTGCACCAACCCAAACTACGAACGAGTTCTTTCTCCCAGCCGTATCGCCACAATTCCAGGCGAAACTCTTCCGTTGAATGCACGCAGTATTCTGATGTCTCCCCCGCACGCGTCCATTTGGGCCACATGAACCCGCACATGCGGTCGGACAACAGACGGAATTGATACGGCTTCCCTTCCTGTACGTCGATTTCCAACCGCTTGGCCGTAAAACCGGGCTTCGACAACACGACGTCGTAACGGCCTGGTGCGAGGTCGGCATGAACTGCTCCGCTGCCACGCGAATTGACCGCAACCAAAGAGGAGCCGTTCTCGAACTCCAACTGCGCATCGGCAATCGCGACATAGTTTTCGTCACTGACGTAACCGATCAGCATGTTGGGACTCCCGTAGTGGTGGCTTCCGGCCGCCAATTTGCATTCCTATTTGTGGCGGCTGGAAGCCACCACTACGACAGTATTGTTCCGCACGCGGCTAACCGAGTGCGGTCTCGGCGTAACGCTTCTCAATTTTCGTGCCAACGCTGCCGCAGCCGTAATAGCCGACCGAAATACGCCCAACGTGTGTCAGGATGTCGTAAGCTTTCCACCGATTCCAACCAAAATCTTCTTCCATCCACAAAATGAGCCGGGCATACGCTTCGGCAATGGCGCGTTCCATCGGGCTGCCCGTGGCGACGGTGACGATTTCGTTTGGCGATTCAATGCGTGGGCCTTCGATACGCTTCCCCGAAATCAGATTGACGGTGATCGTCGTTTCCGACGCCATTTCCAGCCCGGTGGCAGAGAGCTCGCCATGTCCCATCGCCGCATGCGCGTCGCCGAGAAACAGATAAGCTCCATCGACAAAAACGGGAAGAAAAACCGTGTTGCCGGGGCAGACTTCGACGAGGTCCATGTTCCCGCCGTGAGGCCCGGCGGGTCCGGTGGTGGGAACCCCCCAATCCGGCGCGGTTCCAATGCAGCCCAACATGGGGGCATAGGGTATGGTGATTTTGTCGCTGAAGTGAATCGTGCCGTCTTCAATCGGGCAGACGTGTGCACCGTGAGGCACGTCAGTCCCCAACCATTCGCACAGCCGTTTCGGGTGCCCCGTGTAAGTGGCGCACTGCCCGTCGCGAGGAACGATGCCGTGAATCGTTACGGCGATCGAATCGCCCGGCTTCGCGCCTTTCACAAAAATCGGACCGGCGACGGGATTGCTGTACGGCATTTTTGATTTGTCGCGGCGATCGTCGTTGGTGGGAATCTGCCCGGAAAGGGCGTCTTCCGCTTCGACGACAATCGTCTCACCCGGCTCGACTTCTGCGCGCGGTTCGAGATGCCGGCTGAATTCATAGTTGAGTGGCTCAGCAGGAATGCGTTTCATCATTGATCTCCAGCTGCGATGCAATGCATCGCAGCTATTGTGTATTCTCCCACGAAGGTAAACTGGTTGTTGTTATCGAAACATCCCGCGCAGTCAACTCGCAGAGGAAACAATTGTGATCGTCGATGTTCATAGCCACACATGGGAGTACCCGCTGCATTTCACCGACGACTTCCGACTGCAGGCCAAGCGCGCTCGGGCCGGCGTGGAAGTCGATCTCACGGTGCGATACGAAGACTATCGCGCAGCGGCAACCGATGTGACCTGCACGATTGTCTTTGGCGGCAAGGCGAAGCTGAGCGGTTTATGGGTCGATGACCGCTATGTGGCCGATTACGTCGCAGCGCATCCCGACCAGCTCATCGGCTTCTTATCAGTCGATCCGACACAGGATGGCTGGGAGAACGAACTGCGCGACGGACACGAAGAACTCGGCCTGAAGGGAATCAAGCTGCTCTCGATGTATGCCGGCTTTCGTCCCGACGACGAGCGGCTCGACCCGCTGTGGAAGTACGCCACCGAACGGTCGCTGCCGGTCTTGCTGCATACCGGCACCACATTTATTGCGCAAGCACCGCTGGAGTGCACGTTGCCGCGCCACCTTGATCGCGTTGCGACACGATTTCCCGACGTGAAGATCATCATGGCGCATCTCAGTCATCCATACGAACCGGAATGCGTCGTCACCATCCGCAAACATCCCAACGTGTACGCCGACGTCAGCGCGCTGCACTACCGGCCGTTTCAGTTGTATCACGCGCTGATGCTCGTGCAGGAATACGGCGTGTGGGACAAGCTGCTCTTTGGTAGCGATTACCCCTTCACCACCATCGACGCCTCAATCGACGGTCTGCGAAAGCTGAATGACCAATTGGAAGGGACCGCATTGCCTCGACTGAATGTCGAGGAGATCGAGGCGTTGATTCATCGCGACAGTCTGAAGATTCTGGGGCTGACGAAGGGCAGGTGATCGCATGGCTCGCGGCTCGTCTCTCGTCGCAGTGTGAGTTGGTCCTCGTGGCGAATCGTGTTGCCTGCGTTTATACTTGGGTGAACTCATTCACCAGGAGATCAAACGATGCCGCAAGCCGCCAAGTCCGTCGATCGTTCGCGCGAGTTTTTGTCATTCGTGCAGCAGCAGGCCCTAACAATGCGAGCCGATGACGCGCCACCGCCGTCGCTCGAAGCATGGGAAACGCAGCGTCTTGCGTTGCGAAAAAAGTTGATTCGTTCCTGGGGAGGCTTTCCCAAGGACGCCTGTTCGCTGGAACCGCGCATTCTGGGTGAACTCAAACGCGACGGCTATCGCGTGCAAAAGCTCACGCTGCAAACTCGGCCCGGCGTGCTGATGACCGCCAACGCCTACATTCCCGACGGCAATGGCCGCCGCGCCGCCGTGTTGAGCGTGCATGGCCATTGGCGAAAGGCGAAGCAGGAAGCCGTCGTTCAGTCGCGTTGTATCGGGCTCGCGAAACTTGGCTTCTTCGTATTGATGGTCGATGCATTCGGTGCCGGCGAACGGGGCATCGGCAAGCCGTTGGGCGAATATCATGGCGAAATGGTCGCATCGACACTCTGGCCGAGCGGACTCACTCTCGCCGGCCTGCAGGTGTACGACAACATGCGGGCCGTTGACTACTTACAGAGCCGGCCGGAAGTGAATGCCGATCAAATTGGCGTGACCGGCGCCAGCGGCGGCGGCAATCAGACGATGTACGTCGGCGCAATTGATGACAGGTTGAAGTGCGTCGTCCCCGTCTGCTCGGTTGGAACGTATCAGGCGTATCTCGGCGCGGCATGTTGCATGTGCGAAGTCACGCCGTCGGCTCTTTCCTATACGGAAGAAGCCGGTGTGTTGTCACTGGTTGCCCCGCGTGGGCTGATGCTCGTCAATGCCACCCGCGACGCATTTCAGTTCTCGGTCGGTGAAGCAAAGAAGTCGCTGGCGGGTGCGCAAAAGGTATTTCGGCTGTACGGCAAGGAAGATCATGCGAGACAAGCCGTGTTCGAATCGAATCACGATTACAGCCGCCCCATGCGTGAAGCAATGTACGGCTGGATGACACGCCATCTGAAAGGGGAAGGGGACGGCGAGCCGATCAGCGAACCGGAGATCAAAACCGAAGAGGCCGAAGCGCTGCGCTGCTTTCCCGGCGAATCGCGACCGGACGGTTTTGTCACCCTGCCGATGTTCGCCGCCGCCGAGGGACGGCGACTGCTCAAGCAGCGAGCGATTCCTCAACACGAAGAGCAGTGGGAAACCGACCAGATGCTGATGCGTGAGTCGCTGCCGCGCGTTTTGGGGGGACTTCCAAAGCGCACGCCGATGTCGGTGAAAACATCTCGATCGGCAAGTGGCGAAGTCAGCATTGAGTTTCAGCCGGAATCGGGAATCACCGTGCTGGCAAATCGAAGGCCGGCCAAAGGGAAAACACAAGGCTTGGCATTGCTGCTCGATCTGGGTAACGGGCGCAAAGCCGCCGACACGAAACTCGCGACGGAATTGACCGACAAGGGCTGGGATCTCGTAACGGCCGACTTGCGCGCAACCGGGGCAACCGCTCAGCCAGGCGACACGATTGCCCGCGCACCCGATCACAATACGGCCGAATGGTCGATGTGGATCGGCCGTCCGCTGTTGGGGCAATGGGTGTGGGATGTCAGTCGGCTACTCGACGCGCTCGGCGAACATGCCGGAGGCCTTCCGAAGACGACTGCCATCATCGGCGTTGGACCGGCGTCTCTGGTGGCCTTATGCAGCGCCGCGCTCGACCGACGGATCAATCGCGTCGCGACCGTCGGCGGCTTGGCAAGCTATGTCAGTGACAAGCCGTATGAAAAACAACGAATGGGGATTCTCGTCCCCGGCATTCTGCGTGACGTTGGCGACGTCGCCCATTTGGCGGCGATTGTTGCGCCGAAACGATTAGTCATCGCCGGCGGCGTCACGGGTGATGCACGGGCCTTGTCCGCAGATGCATTAGAGCAGAACTTCAGTTACACGCGGGCCGCGTTCAAACTCGAACGCAGCGCCGGCCAATTACGGATATCTGAATCGAATCAAGCGGGCGCAATCGTCAAGTTGTTATCGTAATTCCCCGTCGGTTGGCGGCAGGATGCTGCGACAAGATTCGTTCTTGAGGCATCGCTGTTGGGCATCAAAACCCGAAGCGTAAGCGAGGCCGAAGCGCCAATCAACGGCAATCCTCGCTTACGCTTCGGGTTACTTATCAATCCAGTCCAATCGACAAAGAAAGCATGTTGATGGTTCATCGGAAAATCGCGATGTTGGGAACTGCGCTGACGTTGCTTTGTCTCGGCGTAAACGGCACGCCGCTTTTCGCCGAAGAAACGTGGCCCGTGCTGCCGATGGCCAATGCGGCGGTCGAAATTCCCGCTCAGTCGTGGCCGCAAAAACCGGGACCGCGTCGGGTGCGGATTCTGATTCACTATCCCGGCGGCAAATTATTAAACGTGACCAAAAAAACCGGGCTGATGCTCACGCTGCATAATTGGGGCGGTACCAATTGCGCCGGCACGGCCAGTCCCACTGCGCTGGCCGAGCGATTGAACGTTGTTGCCATCTGCGTCAATTACCTGCAAAGCGGCCGCAAGGCATCGGTTGAAGATCCCGAACCGTACGACTGCGGCTATTTGCAATCGCTCGATGCGTTGCGGGCGCTGTGGTATGTGGGCCATGAGTTGAAACAACGCGGACTGCCGTACGATGACGGTCGCGTCTTCGCAACCGGCGGTTCGGGTGGCGGCAACGTCACGTTGATGGCCAACAAACTCGCACCCCGCACATTTGCCTGCGTGATTGACATGTGCGGCATGAAGAAACTGAGTCACGACATCGCCTTCAACTTACCGGGTGGAACGAGTTTGAATGCGCGCTGGAGCCGCGATCCCAAGAGCAAGAATCATTTGAGCGCCGACGAACAGGAAATTCGCTTCGTCGGCCATCCGCAGCATCTCGCCGCAATGAAACGACAGAAAACGACGTGCAAAATCGTTGTGGTGCATGGCAGTGAAGACACCACCTGCCCATTTGCCGATGCCCGCGAGATGGTGGCCAACATGAAGCAGGCAACGCTCGATGTCGAATCGCATTTTCTCACCAAGGCCGATCTGGACGGGAAAGTTTTCACGAGCACCGGACATTCACTGGGCAACCGCACCGAGATTGTTTTTCGGGTGGCCGGCAAGTATCTCGCGGTCGATAGCCCGGTGGCGATTCGCCGCCGGGGGCCGACTGACTTCGATCGCAAGGGCGAAATCCGTTACCGCACCACGCACGGACAGTTTGTGATTTCTTACAAGCATGGGTATCCCATCGGCCGCTTCGAGCCAACGCAGAAGCCGGTTTCCTACCCGGAACATCAGGACCTGTCGTATCGCCTCGACAGTGACGGCCGGAAACACGCCGTGCGAACACCCGCCGATTGGGCGAAGCGTCGGCAACACATTCTCGACAATCTGCAACTGGTGATGGGGCGATTACCCGGTGCAACCACGCGGGTGCCACTCGATGTGAAGACAAGCGAAAAGCGAAGCATCGGCGAGTTGATGTGGCAGAAGATCAGTTTTCAAAGCGACCCGTACGATCGTGTGCCAGCGTGGTTGTTCGTCCCCGCTGGAAGTGAGAGTAAGAAACTGCCGGCCGTGCTTTGTCTGCATCAGACGGTGCAGGCGGGGAAGGACGAACCGGTCGGGCTGACGGGTTCAAAGAACATGCACTACGCGCGGGAACTGGCAGAGCGCGGTTACGTGGTGCTTGTTCCCGATTACCCTTCGCTGGGCGAACACAAGTACGACTTCGCCGCGAACCCCGAGTACAACAGCGGCAGCATGAAGGCGATTTGGGACAACATCCGCGCGGTCGATCTGCTGCAATCGTTGCCTGAAGTGGACGGCGAGCGCATCGGCGTCATCGGGCATTCGCTCGGCGGACACAACGCCATGTTCACCGCCGCCTTCGAGCCGCGCCTGAAAGTCATCGTCTCCAGTTGCGGCTTCTCACGGTTCCACAAGGACGACGTGCCAAGTTGGACCGGCCCTCGCTATATACCGCGCATCGCGTCGGTCTACAAAAACGACGCCGACCGTCTGCCGTTCGACTTCAGCGAGATCGTTGCCGCCTTTGCGCCACGAGCGTTCCTGGCATCCGCCGCAACCCACGACCGCGACTTCAACGTCAGCGGCGTGCGCGACGTCATGCAATCGGCCGCACCAATCTACAAACTGTTTGGCCGGGTCGATGCGCTACAGGCGGTCTATCCGGAATCGAAGCACGACTTCCCACCGGCGGCGCGAAGACGAACTTATGAGTTCCTCGACACGCACTTGCGCGGTGAGGAACTGCCGTGATGCGATTGACGGGGAGGGGTGTCAAGCGCAGGGTGAGCGGTCGTAGATTCGCTACGCAATCACCTGCTTAATCGGCTCACCAAAATCAATCTCCAGCCGTTTTTGACCGGGGACTTCCAGATTGTGGGGGTCGAGGCCGAGTTGGTGCAGGACGGTTGCGTGCAGGTCGGTGACGTAGTGGCGGTCTTCGACGGCGTGGAAGCCGACTTCGTCGGTCGCGCCGTGGGCCACGCCCCCTTTGATGCCGCCGCCCGCCATCCAGACCGAAAAACCGTAGGGGTGATGATCGCGGCCGTCGGCGCGTTCTGAACCGGGCGTGCGGCCGAATTCGGTCCCCCACACCACCAGCGTTTCATCGAGCAGACCGCGTTGTTTGAGGTCTTTGAGTAAGCCGCCAATTGGTTGATCGACCGCCTTGGTGCGTGTCGAGTGATTCTGTTTGAGTTTGCTGTGCGCGTCCCAGCCATTGTCGTAAATCTGAATAAACCGCACGCCGCGCTCGACCAGTCGGCGGGCGACCAGACTCTGCCGGCCGACGGTTCGCGTCGCCGCATTCTTCAACCCGTACAGTTCCTGCGTCGCCGCGGTTTCGTCGCTGAGCTTGACGACTTCCGGAACGGCCATCTGCATGTTGAAGGCCAGTTCGTACGACTTGATGCGTGCGCGCATCGCCGCATCGTCGGGATACTCGACGCCGGCGATGGTGTTTAGCTCCGCCAGTAAATCGAGTTGGCTGCGGCGCTCCTCGATGGAGACCGTATTGCCCGGCGTTCCGAACGGCAGCGGATTCGAGGGGTTGACGCTCATCCGCACGCCGGAATGTTCGGGTCCGAGGTAACTGCCGTCGTGCGCGCCGACACCGCCGCAGCAATCGCCCGGCGGCGTTCCCATCACCACAAATTGCGGCAGGTTGTCGCTCAACGAGCCAAGCCCATAATTCACCCACGAGCCGATCGATGGATAGAAACCGTCGAAGATATGCCGGCCGGTGTGAAACTGAAGCTGGGCGGCGTGATCGTTGTCGGTGGTCCACGTCGAGCGAATGACGGAAATGTCGTCGATGCAGTCGCCCACGTGCGGCCACCAGTCGCTGACTTCGATGCCGCTTTCTCCGCGCTTGCGATAACCGACTTGCAGTGGATACAGCGTTCCCATCAGCTTCCGTGGGACGCCGGCGAAATCGCGGACGTTTTTTCGGTAAAACGGCGAATCGAGAATCGCCGACTTGAACGGAGAGGTATCGATTGACTTGCCGGCGAATTTATTCAGCGCCGGCTTGGGATCAAAGCTCTCCATGTGGCTGGTGCCGCCGAGCATGAAGTACCAGATGACGCTTTTGGCCTTCGGCGCGAAATGCGGTAGTCCGGCAGGTGGCGACCACGCAGCCGATTCAGCGCCGCGGGCAATGCCGTCCCGGTTCAACATCGCCCCCAGCGCCAACCCCGTGAAGCCCATGCCGCTGTCGGCAAGGAAATTACGACGGCTGATGCGACCGCAACTGTGAGATGCGTGAGTCATAGTATGGTCTTAGCGAATGGTGACAAAATCGTTGTGGCTGAACAAAACGTGGACGAGGTTTTCGCGGGCGCGTTGATGCGGATCGCTCGATGCGGCCCGCACACCTTTTCCGGATGCCGGGAACGCATTTCGTTTCTGTTGTTGCACCAATGCCGCGTGTTTGGTGAGGAACGCTTCGCACGCCGCGATTTCTGATTGCGCAGGCGGGCGGCTCAAAATCTGCTCGAAGGCGATGGTGATAAACTTCCGGTTCGTAGATTCGTCTGCTGTCTCACCAACTTCCTTTGTGAGAGTTTCCGCCAACAACCGCGATTGGCCAAGCGACAGGCTGCTATTTCCGAGCGCCAACGCTTGATGTGGAACAACGCTTTCAATGCGCCGGTAACAGGCGTTGGGATTGGCGACGTCGAAAATTTCAAGAAACGGCATTTTCTCGTTGGGCGTATTGCGGAAGTACATGCTGCGGCGAAAGACGTCCTGCCCTTTCTTCTCGTCAATCTCGGGGCCGCCGCGTGTACGGTCGAGACTGCCGGTGGTTGCGAGAACACTGTCGCGGACCACCTCGGCTTCCATCCGTCGGGAATTCATCCGCCACAGGTAAACGTTTTCCCTGTCGAGTTTGCGATTCGGGTTTTCGAGTCCGCCGTCGGACGTGACCATTCGATAGGTCCGGGAGGTTACCAGCAGCCGATGCAAATGCTTCATGCTCCAACCGTTGTCCATCAGCTCGACAGCCAGCCAATCCAATAGCGCCGGATGTGTCGGCTTCCGGCCGTTCAAGCCAAAGTTTGCAACCGTGGAAACGATGGGTGAACCGAAGTGCCGCATCCAGATGTGGTTGACGGCAATGCGGGCGGTGCGCGGGTTCTTCTCGTTGGCAATCCACCGCGCCAACGCCAGCCGCCGCCCGGTACTTTCGCGGGGAAATTGTTCACCGAGCGGAGCATATTTCCCGTCGGGCTTCTCGGCCGCAGCACGTGCCGCTGCAAGTTTCATTGCCGCCGCGTCGCGCTGTTTGAGGACGGCTGGCGACTTCTGTTGCTTGCTGTCGGCCGCCGGCGCAGATTGAGCCAGCAACTGCTCGGCCTGCAACAACTCGTGCTCGGCGATTGTAACCGCCACTTGCCGTTCGGCACGGCTGGCCGCCAGCGCCAAATCTCCGGCTGCGGGATCGGCCGGTATCGCGTACTTGGCCCGTTCTGCAGCAATCCTCGCAACGAGTGCCGTGTGCTGGGCCTGTGCGGTCTTGAGTTGTGCCTCTTCGACGGCCACCAGATCGACGGCGGTGGCAACAACGCGCTGGAGTTCCGCCAGCGTTTCGGCAAAGCCACGAATTTCGACTTCGAGAAACTCTGCCGACCCGTTGTGAACCCAGAGGGCGAACTTGCCGTCTCGACGCGCAAGCGGCATTGCGTAGTCGAGTTTGAGTTCGCCATTGAGCCATATTTTGAGGTTCCCACCGCGGACGGCCACTTCGATTGTCGCCTCTTCGCCCACCTTCAATTGGACCGGTACGATCCCCGCTTTCGGGTAGACCTGTTTGCCGCCATCGCGGTGGAATGCCTGGATCGATTGCTTTGCATCACCGGTGGCGGTGTAAACGTCTTGGGATTGGCCGCCGTTGACGTAGTCGAAACTGAACCCAATGGAACGGTAGCTGCCGGGCTTCAATGCGCGATAACGAACGCGCGCCCGAAAATCGCGCGGATGATTATTAAGCGTGACCATCGTCGCAAACGACGTCACCTGCTTTTCGATCAGGTGGCCGTTCTCGTAGACCCATTGGCCGCTGATCGGCTTCCAGATTGTGGGACGGGCTTCCGCAAAATCGTCGGCCAAAAAGATATCCGGTTCCGCAGTCGCCTTCCCCTGGGTGGTCGTACGTTTCACTGCGGCAAGTTTGACTCGTGCCAATTCCACTTTCTGTTTCGCAGCGGCGATGGCCTCATCGGCCGCCTTCACTTTGGCCGAGGATTGCGCGAGTTGTCCTTCAGTAAGCTTGGGCCGCAGTGCTGGATAGAAAGCTGCAGCTGGCAGCTTGATGCTGTCGATCTTCACGTCGGCGTTGCCCAGCGCGGCGGGAACACCGGGGGCGAGCGGATTGTCTTTGTCGGGATAGCGGGCATCGCCGCGAATGAAGCGGTAGGTCGGCACGTCGGGCTGCTTGTCGTACACCCGGGCGACGCCTTCCTTCAGAACCTGGCCGAGCGTTGCATCCTTCTCGGTGCCGGCTGTTAACGACAGCCGATCGGTGCGGACGTCGTGCGGTTCGAAGAACGCGCGGAACCGGTAATAGTCCTGTTGCTCGATCGGGTCGAATTTGTGATCGTGACAGCGGCAGCACTTCAGCGTTAACCCCAGAAAAGCCTGACTCGTCTTCTCGACCGTCTCAAACATCCAGACGTTGCGGTCGAACTTGTACCAGTTGCGGCCGAGAAACCCAGTGGCTCGCAACACCTTCGGATCGGCGGGCGCCAGCTCGTCTCCGGCGATCATCTCGACGATCATCTGATCGTAACCTTTGTCTTCGTTGAGCGATTCGACAATCCAGTCGCGCCACCGCCAGATGTGCCGTTGGCTGTAACGGATTTCGTTGATCGCGCGACTGCCGTACCAGTCGCTGTACCGCCAGACGTCCATCCAATGGCGGCCCCAGCGTTCGCCGTACTCCGGGCGACTGAGCAGATCATCGACCGTCTTCTTCCAATTCTCTTCCGACGGGTCTTTGAAAAAGTGATGAAGTTCGACGCGCGTGGGCGGCAATCCAATCAGATCGAGATACAGTCGCCGCAACAGGACGGCCGGCGGCGCTTGTGGACGCGGTGCAAGGCCGCGCGCATCGTGCTGGGCTGCGATGAACCGATCGACGGGATGTTGCGACCATTGGGGTCTCTTCGGCACGGGCAGCGCGACCCGCTGCGGCAATTGATACGACCAATAGTTGCGCGGATCGGCGCGCGGCTTTTCGTCGGCCGGCGCTTTCGCTCCCTGGGCAATCCATCGCGTGAGGATGTCGATTTCCTCGGCGGTCAGCGGCGTGCCTTCGCCTTCGGGCGGCATACGAAAATCGGAATCGCTGCGAACGTAGGACAACAGATCGCTGTCGCCCGGTTTGCCGACGGTGATCGCAGGGCCGCTTTCTCCTCCCTTGCGCATGGCAGCGGCCGTATCGAGTCGCAGCCCCGATTTTTGCTGAATCGGTCCGTGGCAGGAAAAACAGCGGCGGGCGAAAATCGGCTTCACGTCGCGCAGATAGTCGATCGCGACAGATATATTCACAGCAGGAGACGGAGCCTGATCGGCGGCGGGACAGGACACAGCCGACAGTGCGAAACAGACCAAGCCGCAAATCAGACCTCGCACATTGCGAGTTCTAAACTGATCGTACCGCCACGAGATGGCCAGTTGTCGTCGCATTCGAATTCTTTCCGATGAGACCTGTCGTCCAATTCGTTTCAACACCGAGAGCGTGTGGCGATTGTAGCACATTGGGTGGTCCCCAAGTCTATTGCACGGCAATTCCCTGGCGTTCGACCGCGAGTGACAGGCGTCCGCATTCCCCATCCAGTACAATGGCAGCAACACCGGACATTGATTGCTGCAAGCCTGATGACAAAAACAGCACAAGACACGTGAGTCTCTCTTCGATATTGGAAATTCAGCATGCATCGAATTCGATACATCATGGTCGGCGGATTTCTCGGTGCCGGCAAGACAACGACTCTCGGCCGATTGGCAGCCCATTACCAGGGCCAGGGACTGAACGTCGGCATTGTCACCAACGATCAGGCGACCGATCTGGTCGATACCAACACGCTTCGCGGACAGGGTTTCGACGTGGGAGAAGTGGCCGGGGCCTGTTTCTGCTGCAACTTCGACGAGTTGATGGAAACGATGAAACAGTTGTCGGCCGACGAGCGTCCCGATGTCATTCTGGCCGAACCGGTCGGCAGTTGCACCGATCTGGTCGCGACCGTCATTCAGCCGATCAAGCGATTGTTCGATGCGGAATTCAGCATCGCCCCTTATTCGGTCATTCTCAAACCGAGCCACGGACGGCGGATTCTGCGCAACGAAAAACGGGCCGGATTTTCTCCGAAGGCGGCTTACATTCTGACAAAGCAACTCGAAGAGGCCGACGCGATTCTCGTCAATCGCATCGATGAGTTAGAACCGCAAGAGGTTGATGAATTGGTCGCACTGGTCGGCGAACATCATCCCGACGTGCCGATCCTGCGCATCTCGGCCCGCAGCGGCGACGGGTTCGATGCGCTGATCGAACTGTTGGAGCAGGATGGCGATTTCGGCCGCCGTGTGCTCGACATCGACTACGACATTTACGCGGAAGGGGAAGCCGAACTGGGTTGGCTGAACAGTAGCGTGCGGATTGCATCGCCGGAGACATTTTCGCTCGATGAGCTACTGCTCGACGTCGTGCGGGAATTGCGCGAGAAGCTGGCCGAGCAGGATGCCGAGACCGCACACCTGAAAGTCATCGGCCTGTGGGAAGGTTTTTTTGGTGTCGCTAATCTGATCAGTAGTGACAGCGAACCGGAGCTTTCGCTGCCCTCGAATTGCGATGTGAACGAATTCGACCTGATCGTCAACGCCCGCGTCGCCTGCGATCCCGTGTTGCTGGAAGAAGCCGTGAAAACTGTGATCGAGGCATGCTGTCACCGCCGGAATGCGACCGCCGTGTACCGACAAACGCAAAGCTTCCGCCCCGGCCGCCCCGTGCCGACTCATCGGTTCGACGCGGATACGTGATCCGTGGTTCTTGTTTTCATTGATTTGACGGATTGAGTCATCAGGAAAGCAGGAACTTGCAAAAGCACTTTTCTCCTGCCTTCCTGGTTTCCGAATCACCATCTCGGAGCATCTGCTTGAATTGTCATGCCTCAAGAGACGGGCAGATGGCGAGCCAACAGAGTTTGGCAGCAGCAGTGCCAGCCCGCATTTCTCGCAGAGGTAACCACGAAATACACGGAACACACGAAAGGAAAAGAGGTTCGTCGACCGGTTAACAATACACTCAGAACTCAATTCTGAGACTGTTTCGTCGCCTGAGAATCTCATTTCCAACACGTGCTCTGCTCGTTCTTTTTCGTGTATTTCCTGGTAAGCCATTTTGCCCCCCCGGAGAACGACGACTTGCTCGGTGCGCCGACAGTTTTTCCTGCTTTACGGTACTTTGCATCTCCGCGCCTTTGCGTCAAAACAAACAGTTCTTCACAACATCGCACGGCGCTGCAACGGCCCAAAGAGCAGGTGGGTTTGCGTTCATCGCGATTGATTGGCTAAAATCAGCCGTACACCGGGGATGACACTCTGCGGGGGAGGTCGCGATGGCCAAGCGGACGAATCATTACGATGTCGCGTTCGAGGAGTACCTCAGAAACCTGCGAACTCCCTACGTGGCGGAGCCCGCATCCACCGAGCCCGGCGTGGTGTGCCGGCCAGTGGAAAGTTGCCGTTTGGCCGTACGTTTGACGCCAAGGCCGAGAAGTGGGGCGTCGATGCGGACAAGGCGTCAATGATCTGCGACATAGCCACGCGGTACTTGGCGGGTGAGTCCATGAGTGCGATGGCTGCCGAGTACGGCATCAACCATTCGTATCTGCACAAGACCATCAACCATCGCTGTGGCCCGGTGTGGTTGCAGACATTCACAGTACCGGACCTTGACATTGCGACGAAAGTGGAGACGAAAGTGCCGCCATTGTTGGAACCCGAGGTGATCGCGGCGATCCGTAAGAAGGCGACGGCAAATCGGACGTATACGCACGGCGAAATCAAGAACCGATATATGTTGAGCCGGATGCTGTTTTGTGCGGAATGCGGCTACGCGATGACGGGGCAGACAAACCGCAACGGTATGCAATGCTACCGACACCGTCGCAATGGTGGTGCAGAGCATTGCCCCCTACGGCCGCGACCGAGGGTGCAGGCGGAAGCCGTGGAGCGGACTGTAATCGGGCACCTGCTGGACCTGATTGGGAACCCTGTGGCACTTGCACGGGCGGTTGAAGACGCCGCACCGAAGCACCCGACCAAACTGCGGGAGACCGAGGGGCGGGTGACACGACAAGTAGCGAAGCTGGCCGGCGAGCGGCAGCGTATTGTGCGGTTGATCCGCAAGGAACTGATTTCCGAGACTGAGGGCGACGCCGAACTGCACGACATCAAGTCTCAACATGACAAGTTGGCCGACAAGCTGGCCACCGTCCAACGGAAGTTGGACGGGCACCTGACCCACGAGGAAGCGACGCGGCGGGCCAAGCGGCTGTCGGCCCGACGACACGCCATTTTGGAGTTGGCCAGCGACCCTGATGCGATCACTTATGAGGACGCCCGTGCCTTGCTGGCCGATGTGTTTGGCGGCACGTCGCCGGGCGGCCAGCGGATGGGAGTGTACGTGACTCCCATTGACAAGGGGGCAAGTGTCAAGAACCGCAGGTTCTGTTACGAGCTACGCGGCCACCTACAGGACGCTGACGACGGCGTTACGTGTGGTACAATTTCGTCGTCCCATACGACGTGGTCAGTCCCCGTTGGCGCGACCAGTTCGATTCCTGCTTCGAGTTTCGCGACCGCACGTATGCGTTCTACGGGGTCTGGGCCGACGACTACGCCGAGCAGATGCGGTCGCGATCCCAAAGTTGGAAGACCGTCACATTCCCCAGCGCCGACTACTGCCGTCTCAAACAGCCGATCGCGGAGTTTCTTTAGTCAGAGCGGACGCACGATAGGAACTCTGACTTCATCGATAAAGAGTGACCGCGAATTACGCCAATAAAAAAGAAAAAAAGTCGCATTCGAATTCCTTCACGCACTCCCAACTCGTTTGATGTTGATTATACGGTTCTATCCGTGCCCATCCGTGGTTCTCACCGTTATTGGTTCCGTCTACGGCGGGCAGGAAATTCGCGGTCGAATCGATCCCACTCGTGGTCCGGAAACAGCAGAGCCGGTGCTTGCCCTGTGATCTCTCCAATGCAACCAAACAGAAACGGGCATCGCTTGCATTTGTTTTGGTTCCTCTGGCAGAATGTCTGTAGGGTAGGGGATTGCCGGCGCGGACTGTTTTCTGCAGTGTCTCCAATTCATCCCACCAGGAGTCCACCTTTCCATTTCTGCTGCGGAATGGGTATTCTGGTTGGGCCGACAACTTAGCCGAGCCAGGCGTTTCGGCAATTGTGGCAGCGATTGGCGGATTTCTTGGAATTGAAAGTCGACTTGATGAACGATCGTTGGAAATCGCGGCTGGTGCGGACGGGTTGGACAGTGATTGTGGGGGCGATCTCGGTCGGCTCGGCAACCATCGCCTTGGCGCAGAATGAGGCGGACGGGCAAGACTCCGGCAATCTGCCCCCGGCACCGAGTTACACCCTTGATGTGATCATATTAGTGGCGCTGGTCGGGGCTGCTGTGTTCGCCATCTGCCGTTCCAGCCGACGTTCCTGACGTTAATTCTCGGCCGAATTTCCGCAATGCCAACGAGGGCTTGATCCAGTTTGACATTCTGCCGCTTCGATCCAATCCGGGGAGTTGCGGCTGCCGGACGATTCCGCCAGAATGCCGCCTCTTCGACGCGAAGATCGCATTGGGAGCAGGTTGACGGCCGATCACCCGCACGACTCCTCGATCTGTGCTGCGGAATTGAAACGCCTCTTCGGGGTCGACACCAGCAGCGGCCCGGCCGTCAGTGTTCAACGCGTCCATCAAGCGACGGATCGCCGGACTCTTGTTTTCGTTTTCAACTGTTGTCTCGGGCCTTCCCATGAGAGTTTCCATGAATTCCAGTTCCCCAAACTACGACATCGCAGGTCGCGAATCAGCACCGAACGGACGCCGTCGCCTGTTCTACTGCCTGTGCGTGGGCGCGATGATTGCCGTAGCGATCGGCAGGGGCGGAATTGCCTCGGGTGCTGGTCAGTCAGAAACCGACCCCGTGCAGACGACTCGATCGGCCGACGAGAATCTGGATCGCAGCGGCGAGGATTCCACAGGCCGGCAAATCGTCAAATGGATTCCGGATCAGAAGGCGTATTTCGGGTCGCCTCAGACGCGAATCGGTTTGAAATCGCTCTTTGAGAGTGAGAACGGTGAAACGCCAATTCTGACGGTGAGTCACAACACGAAAGAGAAGTACGTTGCAGCGACCATTGAGGGGGATGCACTCGTCCTGGATTGGAAGAAGGTCGGCAAGGCCGAGATCATCATCGATGCAACCGACGAGACTGGAAACGTCATCAGCAGCAAGTTCACGGCAACCGTGTGGAAAGCGAACTACTGGACGCTTGCATGCACCGTCATTGGTGGTCTGGGCATTTTTCTGTATGGCATGAAGAGCATGTCGGACGGCTTGCAGGCAGTGGCCGGCGATGGCCTGCGGCGGATAATCGCCTTCGTCACCGACAATCGCTTTCTGGCAGTCGGCGCCGGTGCATTTGCGACCACGGTGGTGCAGTCGAGTTCCATCACCACGGTCATGGTTGTCGGCTTCGTTAACAGCGGCTTCATGCAGCTCTCGCAGGCAATTGGCGTGATCATGGGAGCAAACATCGGCACGACGATTACCGGTTGGGTGATTGCGCTAAAGATCGGCAAATACGGGCTGCCAATTGCCGGTATCTGTATTTTCGGTTATCTGTTTTCTCGCAGTGACCGCATCCGCTTCATTTCAATGTTCGGCATGGGACTGGGCCTGGTGTTCCTCGGCCTGGAAGTGATGAAGGATGGCTTCAGCATGGTCAAGAGTTTGCCCGACTTTGAAGCCTATTTCGCATCGTTCTCTGCCGACACCTATCCCGGCGTGTTGAAATGCGCCGCAGTGGGTTGCGTATTGACATTCATCGTGCAGTCGTCGTCGGCGACACTGGGGATCACCATCACCTTGGCGCAGATCGGTGTGATACCGTTTGAAACGGCCGCCGCATTGGTACTTGGTGAGAACATTGGCACAACAATCACCGCGTTACTCGCCTCTCTGGGCGCGACTACGAATGCCAAACGGGCCGCCTATTTTCACGTGATCTTCAATCTGATTGGGGTGGCTGTGGTTACGGCGTTGTTCCAACTGTACATCCCCTGCGTCAAACAAGTTGTGACCTGGATGGGTGGCATCGATCCGGCAACCGGCAATGTTGAGGTGACGAAAGCCATCGCGGCCACCCACACAGGATTCAACGTCATCAACACAATTGTGTTCTTGCCGCTGGTCGGTTTTATGGCGAGATTCCTGAAGTGGTCCGTCCGCGAGAAGCCGCACAAGGAGACGCCACACTTGACGAGTCTCGATCTCCGCGTGCTGGAGACACCGGCGATTGCGATCGAACAGTCGCGGGTGGAATTGCTACGGATGGCCGAAGGTTGCAGTAAGATGATGGCTTGGCTGAAAGAGTTGATCGGGCAGGACGAACCCGACCCACAACTTCGGAAAAAGCTGTTTCACCGCGAAGAGGTGCTCGACAATGTGCAGGATGAAATTGCGTCCTTCATGACGAACCTGCTCTCGGGCAACGTGCCGCACACAATTGTGGCCGAAGGCCGTCGTCAACTTCGAATGGCCGATGAATACGAGTCGATCAGCGACTACATCACCAGTATTCTGAAGTTTCATCTGAAACTGAGGAACCAGGGCCACAAGCTCGATGCACGCCATTTGCAGGACGTAATGCAGCTGCACGAGATGGTCAACGACTATCTCGAACTGGTCAACTCGGGTATGCGGGAACGACAGCCGGAGGTGATTACCAAGGCCAACTCGATGGGAGCGGAGGTAACGCATCTGGTGAAGAAACTCCGCGACGAACATCTTGAGGCGCTCAGCGAAGAGCGGATGCCGCCGTACATCAATCTGGCTTACACCTCGACGCTGAATTCCTACCGCCGCGTTCGCGACCATGCCAAAAACATTGCTGAAGCACTCGCCGGCGAGAAGTAGTTGATGATTGGTGAGAGTGCGACAGCCCGTGTCGGGGGATGAGGCGGAGTTTCGCAAAGGAATTGAAGCAACCGGACGGCGACGCTTCGCTTACACCCCGCCACTCGTGTTTTCAACTCGCGTCGCAATCAATACTCACCCATCAATTGACCGTCGGCCCGGTTGCCGAGCTGTATCAGTACGGCGGGGGCGATGTTCTCGCCGATGATACGGACCGAACCATCGCCAAGGGCGAATTGACAAATCCCGCTGTGGTAGCTGCCGAATCCCCCCACCTGCAACAGCGGATTCTGCGCCTGTCCGGGTTCCTCTCCCCCAGGTGGCATTGGAATTGGTGACGGCCCCCCGAACTGCGCGGGCCGATTCATGTTGATGCTCGTGGAATTCCTCAAAGTGGCACGCGTCCCCGACATCCAGCCGAGACTGCTTGCGCCGGCAAATTTCTCACCGATGAAGATCGTGTTCGACACCCCGTCCGTCACGTCCTCGAACCGAATCTTGCTGTTGAGGAACAGCACACCGTTGTTGTTCACGTCGATCGGAACTTCGCTATCGTGGTAGCAGCCTGCGTAAGTGGTCTGCCCGACGATGGAACCGGTCGCCGATGTCACGGCAGGCGCACCACTTGACGGGCAAATCAGCACGGGGATTGTTAGCGCGCGGACTGCGGCATTTTTCGGATCGTAAACACCAACCGACGAATCATATTGCTGGAACGCGTTAACCTGATCGATGTGGGGCAGAATCTGCACGATCCAACTGGCGTGATTCCCAATCGGCTCGCTGCGAATTGGGCCAGCCTCGTTGATCGTTCCAGACGGCAGATGACCAAACTGCATTTCAAAGTTCAGTACGGCCAGGCTCAGTTGCATCAGGTTGTTCTTGCAGGAAGAACGCCTGGCCGCTTCCCGGGCCTGCTGTACTGCCGGCAGCAACAGCGCAATGAGGATGGCAATGATCGCAATCACGACCAACAGTTCGATCAGTGTGAAGCCGCGGCACGTCCGGCAGGCGGAAACTTGACCGGAAAACCGTCGTGAATTTATTCGCGTTGCCTTCATCTTGTATCACCCCGCTTGGCAACACATGGCTTCACTTGTTTCCAAGCATTGGCAGCCCGATACCGAACAAGCCCGACTTCACTTTCGTCATTCGGCGACATGACGGGACAGAGATGTGTTGGTAAATGGCTTGATCGGACGGTGCGATGCTTCTTCCAAACCCGCTAACCCATTTCCTTGATTTTCAATACTCCTGCATCAGCTGACCGTCGGCCCGGTTGCCTAGTTGCATCAGTATGGCGGGGGCAATGTTCTCGCTGATGAAACGGACCGAACCATCGCCGAGGGCGAAATGACAGCCGCCGGTGTGGTAGCTGCCGAATCCGCCGACCTGCAACAGCGGATTCTGTGCCTGTCCGGGTTCACCTTCCGGAGGGGTGACGGGAATCGGCGGTGGTCCCCCGAATCCTGCCGGCCGATTCATGTTGATGCTCGTGGAATTCCGCAAAGTGGCACGTGTCCCCGACATCCAGCCGAGACTGGTTGCGTCGGCAAATTTTTCACCAATGAAGATCGTGTTCGACACACCGTCCGTCACATCTTCGAACCGAATCTTGCTGTTGAGGAACAGTACGCCGTTGTTGTTCACGTCGATCGGAACTTCGCTGTCGTGGTAGCAACCGGCGTATGTGGTCTGTCCCACCATCGCACCCGCGGCGGTTGTGCTGACGGACGGTGCAGGACTGGATGGGCAATTCAGCACGCTGATTGTTAACGCGCGAACTTTCGCATTCTTTGGATCGTAAACGCCGACAGACGAATCGTACTGCTGGTACGCAGCCATCTGATCGATGTGGGGTAGAATCTGCACGATCCAACTGGCGTGATTTCCGATCGGCTCACTGCGGATCGGGCCGGCCTCGTTGATTGTTCCGGACGGCAGATGTTCGTACTGCATGTCGAAGTTCAACAAAGCCAGGCTGAGTTGCATCAGGTTGTTCTTGCAGGAAGAACGTCTGGCCGCTTCCCGGGCCTGCTGCACCGCCGGCAGCAACAGCGCAATGAGGATGGCAATGATCGCAATCACGACCAACAGTTCGATCAGTGTGAAGCCACAGCGCGAACGACGGGCGGAATTCCGGCCCCTAATCCGTCGTGAAGCTGTTTTGGTTGTTTTCATCTTGTGACACCTCGTTGGAAAAATATTGCGTAACGCTGTTTCGATTGCAACATGCGGCTGACGCCCCCGCGTTCGCCTGACTGTATTTTGTCACTCGGTCTCGATTGAAACTGTTGACCGGCGGGTTTTCGTGGCTGAAAGTGTTGCGCCGGCGGGATAACGGGCTTCGACGATGACGACCCACGAATCTTCGACATCTTTCTCCGGACTAACTTTAATGAGAACTTCCCCTGTATGTTGGCCGTCCAATTCGTCCGCCACGATTTTCCAGGTTTCACCCTGATAGCCGGCTTCGGACTCCAACCGGGACGCTGCCCGCTCCAACCCGGCCTCGGCCAGCCAGTTCGCTTGCAGTTGCAACTGGTCCCGACGGACTTGCTTACGGCCGGTATTTGCCAGCTTCAGCGCCGAGGCCAACAGCAGGGTCGCAAGTAACAAACAGATGGCCGCGGCAACCATCACCGATCCGCGGCGACGATTAATTGCCGGTGCGTTGTTTGTCTCTTTACGATAGCTTTTCATCTCAGTTCGCCCTCTCGAATCGGTGATCCCGACCGATGACTGATTCCATTGTCAACGTTCGTCGGCTGGGCGATTCGCCGGTTGATGGTTTCGTTTGCTTTGCCGTCCCTGAGGCGAGCGGTGCCCGCTGGATCACCAGTCGCACCACTGACGGCGGCCCCGCGAGTTGCTCAAATTGAAGCGATGAACCAACGGGTAAGAAAAATGAATTGCGGCGTTCGACTGTCTCCCCGACCGATTCAACTCGTTTCAATTCGTGCTCTTCAATGGTGTAGACGATCCGGCGAGCGTCGAGGAATGTCAAAGTGAGAGTGGCCGGACCGTTATCGTCGTCGGCTTTGACGGAAGCATTCCGGACCGCGTGAACGTCATCTCGCAACACGCGCGACAGCCGCGTAACGGTCATGTTATGCCAGACGGCCTGTGTGGAATGCCGTTCGGCTCTCAGCAACAGGTGGATTGTCGTCATCGCGATGCCCAGCATCACCATCCCGACACTCATCATCACGATGACTTCGATCAGTGATGCCACGCCGCGCCGACAGTCCGATTGAGGCAGTCGCTTCCCGCTTCGCTTGGTCATTGCGGCCTCCCCGGGCGATACACCCATGTCGTCAATCGTACCGGGGCGAGTGTCTGCCCTTTGCGATTCGACCACGCCATCTCAATGTGAATTCGCTTCGCATCAGTTTCATTGGGTTTTGAATCGACGGTGCAACTCAAGGACGATTCGGGCAGTTGCTGTGCGACGTGTTCGGACAGTTCGAGTTTCGTTGCCGTTTCCTGCGTGATTTCATCCCAACCACGGGCGGTGAATTCCTCCATCAGATTCTCAATTTCCAACGTCGCCTGTTGCCGTCGGTCGGCAGCGCGCCGCTCGTGAACCACCCAGCTGAGAGCCGGGACCGCGATGCTCATCACCGTTCCCAGCAGAATTCCAGCAACAACGACTTCGACGGTCGTCGTACCTCGCCGCACGCAGCGGCATGTTTTTCGATTTAAGTTTTGACAATGCATTCTGATTGTTCCGGCCCTACGACAGGTCGTTGAGAAGCTTGACTAACGGCATAAATAAGCCGACCACAACCGTTCCGACGACGCCTGCATAGAGCAGCATCAGGACGGGACGTATGAATTCGACCAACGCATTGAAGCGGAAAGAGATGCGACTATCGACGTTGTCGGCCGTGCGACGCAATGCCCAATCGAGATTTCCCGCTCGCTCCGCCGCCGAAAGCAACGCAGTCTCGCGGCGGGTAATCAGTCCGGATGCCAACATGGCCTGCCAGCAGTTGTGTCCCTGTTCCACCTCGTTGGCAACGCCGGCAATGCGCCGCCGAATGGCCGACGCCGGATGCACGCCGGCCATCGTCGAAAGCGCGCCAATCAGCGGACGACCAGCACCTACCGCGATGCTCAAACTGCGCAGCACCCCACCCGTTGCAATTCGCGGCACCATGATCGTCAGCAGTTTGAACGGCCCGCTCATCGGGACCGTCGGACGTCCGGCGGCAACCGCATAGACCATTGCGACCCACATGACAGCGAAAATGAAGGGAATCAGTATCAAGCCGAAAGTTGCGGCGAAGTGAGATGCGTCGATGACAAAAATCGTCATCGGCGGCATCTCGGTACCAAAGTCTTCAAATATCCTTTTGAACTTCGGAACGATATAGAACATAATGAATGAGACAATCACCAGCATGACGACCGTGACAAACATCAGGTAAACGACGATCGATCCCGGTGAAGAGACGGTCGTCGTGTCTCGCGGGGCAAGCCGTTCGGCTGCTATTTTTAGCGCCGCCGGCAGAGTTCCCGATTCGGCACCGACTCGGGCAGCCATCACGACATCGGGCGGCAGCAGCCCGTGAACCGCTTCCAACGCGTCGGGCAGACTCGTTCCCGCTTGCAGCATATCCGACAGGTCGTGCACCTGCTGACGCCACCCCAGTCGCGAGTCGTCGGCAAAGGCGTCGAGTATCGGCGTCAGTGGCAACTGCTTCTCCGTAGCAATCGCCAACACCGACAGCAACGCCGACTGCCGCGCAGCACGTGCGCGATGCAGCCATCCCAGCACGTCGAACACCATTAGGAATTGATAAAAGAAGGACATCGATCTAAATCGTCTGGAGAAAAGTTATTCCAATCAGGACAGGTCGTTCAGAAGTTTGACCAGCGGCATAAACAAGGCGATCACCGTCAGCCCGACCGAAACCCCCATCGTCACCACGACAATGGGTTGCCACAGCACGGCGATCAGCCCGGTTTGCGCATGGGCGCGCGTCTCGTACATATCGGTCAAAGCTCGAAGCGTGTCGGCGAAGACGTCGGATTGTTGATGCCATTTCATCGCTTCGACAAGCGTGGCCGGCATCGCTGGCATACTGTAAGCAGCACGATCGAGCGGCTCGCCCGCCTCAACATCGGACGCCATCATCCAGCTGGCTGCTTGAATTTCGGCATCACCGGCACTATCGCCGGATAGCACCAGGGCTTCGGGGAGCGGCACGCCGTTTTCAACCAGGATCGCCAGCAGATGCGAAAACCGAGCCAGAGCACTGAATCGCAGTAGCCGCCCGAGGACGGGTATCGCGCAAACGATCTGGCGGCGTGTCATCTTGTCGAGAACGAAGGCAACGACGATCCAGATCGCGCCGGCCATCAGAATCAATGCCGCGAGCAGCCACAGGCCGTGACTAACCAGCACGTCGGAAATGAAGATCACGAGTTTGGTGATCCCCGGAAGTTCCGTACCGAAATCCTCAAAAATCTTTCGGAACGACGGGACAAGCCCAACCATAATTGCAACCAACAAAACGGTCATCAGCACCAGAATGATCAACGGATACGTCAACGCGATGATGGCCCGCAATCTGATGTCGGACACCTGACGTGCCTGAGCGGCATAGCGGCCGAGCAACTCGCCGGTGTGTCCCGACTTCGCGCCGGCGGCAATTAACGCCTGCAAATCGGCCGGCGCACCGTGGCTCTTCAAGACCGAACCGAGTTCTCCGCCCGCCTGTAAACGTGAGACAATGCTACGCAGTCCCCGGCGGAACCGCGAAGAGGGTAACTCAGCAGCCAACGCCGAAAGCCCCTGCACCAGCGGCAACCCCGCTTCGGTGAGGTCGCCCAGCTGTCCGCTCAGACGGCGAAAATCGCGGACCTTCATCCGCTCGACCCTGCGGCCGGCGGAGTCGATTTCCTCTGTTGTCCTTCCACCATCCGATGACACATCAATTGGCACGACAGACTCCACTTTTGACCCGTCCGCTTCCAATCGCGCAGTCGCCTCATCGACATCGACGGCTTCAATTTCGCCGGACGTCAATTCGCCGTTAGCGTCGATTGCTTTGTAACGAAAACGAGGCATGGAGTTACAACTTCATTTGCACGGTTGGAAATTTTCAGGTCGTGACGACAGCATCACATTTAGCCGCCTCGCTTGCGTGGCGTGTCTTCCACTCTTAAACCACACGGGGCAAGCCCCGCGGCCAAATGATCTTCACTGCAATGGACGCATATCACCGGTACTGAGGCCGTCGAGCATTTCGATGAACGGCATGAACAACCCCAGCGCATAAAGCAGCACGATGCCACCACCGATGAACAGACCGGTCAGCACCGGGAACAATGTTTTGAACCAGATAAGAGAGTTGGTTGCACGGCGGCGATACATCTCGGCCGCCAACCGCAACGCGTGACTGAGTTTTCCCTGCCGTTCGCCATCGATCATCAACCATCGCAAAAACGGTGGAAACGCACCGGCGAGGGCCGGCTGCGACGTCATGTTTCCCCCCTGCGAGACATGGTCGGCCAGTAATCGGGCCGACTCCTTCATCGCGGGCGACCCGGTCGCCTCGGCCGAGAGTACAATTCCTTCTGGCAATGTGATCGAATGTTCGATCTGCACCGCCAGCAGTTCAGCAAACATGGCGAATCGATAATGTTTGACGCCGACAAACGGAAAGGCACTGAATCCGCCGCTGCCGCGCAGCGCTGCCATCAGCCAGCAGATGGCAATCAGGATGACAACGGGCAAAATCCAAGCCCACATTGCCATGCTGTCTCGAATCGTGACAAAGAACTGCAGCAGGCCGGTGAGCGGTATGCGAAACGTCTCGAATGCCGACTGATAGCGACTAACAATTTCGGCCAGAAAGAGCAGGAACATGCCGTATGCCAACGCAAAAATAGTCAGCGGATACAAAGCCGCCAGGCCGAGCTCCCGCCGGAAGTCGAGCATTTCCCACGTGAACGAAGAAACCGCTTCCAACGCGGCCGGCAACCTGCCCGCTCTCAGCCCCGCCTCGACAATCGCGCGATAAGCGCGGGGAAAGCGATTCTCCTCCGCCGCAAGCGCCTCTGGCAACGATTCGCCACGACTCATGCATTCCGAAAGTTGCGAACTGATACGGCTGAGGCCGCCTCTCGAATCGCCCCCAAATTCCCGCAATCCCAGTTCGAGCGGAATGCCGGACCGAATCAGCGCGGCGATTTCATCGTTGAGCGCAATCAACTGCTCAGGCGAAATCGGTGTGCCGCTTGATGATTCGGTTGACGATGCCATCCGTTTTTATCCTGCGAGTCTCTACGCCAAATTAATTCAGGAAAGAAAAATTAGTGAACCACGAAATACACGGAATACACGGAAATATTTAAGAGAAGGAAATGTCGTACGGGCAGGGTGCGATATAGAACCGATCTCCTATTGCTTGCCTCATTGACATCAGCTTTTCTCCTGCAGTATTTCCGTGTGTTTCGTGTTTTTCGTGGTTCAATCACAACTCACAACAGCGCGTCACAAAAGATTCAGCGCCGCCCCGTCACTGAATGCAATCGCTACACACTTCCTCGTGACCCCAATACACGGTAAACCTCCGCGGGACTGGTTTCGCCGCGCTCGACTGCCTGCCGCGCTCTTTCCCATTGTTCGATCATGCCGCCTTCGACCGCCCGCTGATGGAGTTTCCGTGCATCACTGCGTTGGAGAATGGCACGGCCCAATTCTGCTTCGTCCGGAACCAACATTTCCGTTAATAACATTCGTCCGTCATATCCTGTTCCACCGCAGTCATCACAGCCGACCGGCTGGCGGACTTGTTCAACGTTCAGTCCCATTCGCGCATCGACTTCGGTGGAAACAATCGCGCACTGACAGAGCTTTCTCAAGAGTCGTTGACATAAGACGGCCAACAATCCGCTACGAATTAAATAGGGTTCAATTCCCATGTCGCATAACCGACTGATGGCCGCTGCCGCGCTGCCCGCGTGAAATGTGGTCACCACAAGGTGACCGGTCAAGCAGGCTTGAAAAACTGTTTCGGCCGTGTCGCGATCGCGAATCTCACCGACCATCAACACTTCCGGGTCCTGTCGCAATTGCGATCGCAATCCTGTGGCCATGTTGAAATCAACGGCCGGGTTGACTTGCGATTGGGCCACGCCCGGCACGACAACTTCAATTGGGTCTTCCAATGTTACAAGACTGCGGCTGCCGCCGGTTTTGTCTACGATTTCTCGCAAGGCGGCATAAATCGTCGTTGTTTTGCCACTTCCTGCTGGACCGGTGAACAGAATGACGCCACCGGTTTGTTCGAGCAAACGCTGCAGTCGCGCGAGAATGTCCGGCTCCAATCCCAATTCGTCCAACCGGCGAAAATTACCAGAACCGACGAACAACCGCGCGACCACCTTCTCGCCGAAGAGAGTGGGGAACGTGCTGATCCGCGTTTCGACATTGTCGTCGGCAACACACAGACGACCCTCCTGCGGAATGTCGGTACGATAGGTGAGCAGTTCCGCCAGCACCTTCAATCGCGCGACCACTTTGGTAGCCAACTCCAGCGGGAACTCAGCCACTGCTTGCAACACGCCGTCGACGCGCCATTTCATTTCGAGATGGTCGGCAGTCGGATGCAGATGCACGTCGCTGGCCATTGCCTCGCGCGCACCGCGGAGAATGGCATCCACCAACTCTGTGACATACTCCGGATCGGACGGCCTCCGTGCTGGCAGATTCTGGTGAAAGCGTTCGCGGAGTGATTGCTGCATGGCGGGTGTGGAATCAGTCGGGTGGTGATTGTGTTGCGGTTAGCAATGCGGGCCGACTGTGAGTGACCTTACTTAAAAATCGCCGAGCGAATCGTCCGGGAGTTCTTTTTCCGTTCGCTGACCGAGGCATCGACGTGGCCCCAGGCGTCGGTCGCGGTGGGAAGCAAGAGGTCAGTCGAGCCATCTTTCGCACGGTTGGTCGCCGCCAATGCGGCAGGCGCGCTGGTGTCGGCTCCCCCGTGTAACCATCCCGCCAGAATGGCCAACGGCAGCAACAGCGAAGCGGCAAGCAGAATCCGTCGCCGCGTTCGACCAAGTCGCTCGGCTTTCTTCGCTGCCCGCAAAACGCGACGGCGGAGTTTTCGCGACGCCGGCGGAAGCTCCGCCGCACCGCGAATCAACTCTTCGTCGATTAAGTCCCAATCTCTCATGTCTGTATCTTCGCTCATTTTCGACTTCGGACTGCCGGCTCGTTTTCAAACGAGTGCAACATTCTCGTTAACTTTTCCAACGCGTAACGGAATCGACTGGCCACCGTATTCGGTGATTGATTCAGGACGCTGGCGATTTCCAGAAACGTCATGTCTTCCCAAATCCGCAGAACTACAACTTCCCCCTGGGCAGGAGGTAATCGCCGCACGGCAAGCCGCACTTGATTTCTCACTTCCTCGTCGTCGAGCGCCAACTCCGCATCGATTGTGGGGACGGTCAGCGGCGAGAGCCGCGCCACCGGCTTTCGCCGGCGGACAACTGTAATCGCTTCGTTACGAACAATGCGTAAAAAATACGCCCAAGGGTATTTCGCCTGCGATAACGCCTGTGGCTTGACGGTGATGCGGATCATTGCAGCTTGCAAAGCGTCTTCTGCATCTTCGTGATTTCGCGTCAGAGTGAGCGCGTAACGTAACAACCGCACCGACGTGAGATCGTACAAACCATCCAGCGCAGACGGACCCTGTCGCGCCAGCTCAAGCGCGGCACGTCGAACGCGAACGGGAAATTGATTTCGTTTGTCAGTACTCACTACATCCATTGATGTCCGAAATGGCACGATTTGTCTACAACTTTTACCGGATTTTCACACATTTTCTCATACGGGCGCCACAGAAACTGTACGCAAGTATCGACCTGTGGTCGAATTCGCATCGCCAGCCACCTGTTCCGGCGTCCCCGCGACAACCAGTTGGCCGCCTGCCGCACCTGCTTCGGGGCCGAGATCGATCACATAATCAGCGGATTTGATGACGTCGAGTTGGTGTTCGATCACAATCAGCGAATGACCAACCGACAGCAGCCCGGCGAAACAATCGAGTAGCCGTTCGACATCGGCGGCGTGCAAACCAGTGGTCGGCTCGTCGATGAGAAACAGTGTTCGCGACTTCGCCCCCTCCGACAGGAAGGCGGCCAGCTTCAAACGCTGCAACTCTCCGCCGGACAGCGTTGTGGCCGGCTGACCCAGCGGTAGGTAATCCAGCCCGACCTCGCTCAGGAATCGCAACTTCTTCAGCAACTTTGGGTGTGTGCGAAAGAATGTGAAGGCTTCGTGGACGGTCATGTCGAGAACGTCGGCGATGTTGCGACCGCGGTACTTCACTTCCAAAACTTCGCGGCGGAATCGGCGACCGTGACATTCCGCGCAGGTCATCGAAATGTCGGCCAGAAACTGCATGTCGATATCAACCGTGCCACTGCCGAGACAACTCGGACATCGGCCACCGCGAGCCGCATTGAAGCTGAAAGTGGTGGCTGTGAAGTTTCGCACTCGTGCCTCGCGCGTCTCCGCAAAGACGCCCCGGATGACATCGAACGCTTTGAGATATGTGACCGGAATGCTACGTCGAGTGCGCCCGACCGGAGACGGATCGACGAGTACCACCTGATCGACATCGTCACATCCCGTAATGCATTCAAATGTCCCCGGTTGGGCCACATCGCACGATTGCCCCAGTTGGCGGCACAGCGCTGGATACAAAGTTTCGTGAACCAGTGAACTCTTGCCGCTACCGCTGACTCCCGTCACCACGCACAACAGTCCCAGCGGAAACTCGACTGTCAAGTCATTCAGATTATGATGCCGTACACCTTCCAGACGGATTCGCGCGGCACCCGGCTTGCGGCGATTCTCTGGCGACGGAACGGTAATTGACCGGCGTCCCGAGACGAACGCCCCAGTGACCGATTCCTCAACCGCGCCAATCTCCGTCGGGATTCCCTGAAAGACGACGCGTCCCCCTTCGCGTCCGGCACCCGGTCCAATGTCGATCAACTCGTCGGCTTCGTGCAGAAACGCCTCATCGTGTTCGACCACGACAACCGTATTGCCGGCATCGCGGAGCCGTTTGATCGCATCGATCACCCGTTCGTTATCGCGGGGATGCAATCCTGCTGAGGGCTCATCGAGAACATAGAGCGTGTTGACCAAACTGGACCCCAACGCAGCGGTCAACGCCACGCGGCGCGACTCGCCACCGGAAAGTGTTCTCACCGGACGATCCAGCGACAAGTATCCGAGACCCGCGTCGGTCAAATATCGCAATCGGGCGCGCGCCTCGCCGGTGATCGCTGCCGTCACTTCCTGCTTGTCCGGTGACAGCGTGCGAGCAAGCGCGTCGAAAAACGCGTTGACCTCTGCGAGCGGCCGGCGACAGAGTTCAGCAATATGAATTCCGCCGAGCTTGACGGCCAAGGCGTTGGGCTGCAGGCAGTGTCCTTCGCATGCAGGACACGTTTCGTACACACGCCAGCGATTAAGGAAGACGCGCACAGACAGCTTGTACTTGTGTCGCTCCAACCAACCGAAGAACCCCTGCAGCCCGCCGAACTCCCGTTCGGGGACACCGTCGTGAATCAGCTGCAAATGTTGCGGCTCCAAGTCGGAAAACGGCACATCGACAGGAATCTGATAGTCGGCGGCGAGTTCCAGCAGTTCGTCCAACTCATGCCGGTAGGCCGGCGTCGTCCAGGCGGCAATCGCACCGTCGCGGAGACTCAATGAAGGATCCGGAACAAGCCGGTCGAACGAGATCGCCGGAATCGAACCAAAACCACTGCACTTCGGGCATGCTCCCAGTGGCGAATTGAAACTGAACAGCCGCGGTTCTGGCGGTTGGAATTCCCGCCCGCATGGATCACATGACAACTGGCGATTCAGCCGATGCACGATCCATTCGCGGTCATCGATTGTGACGTGCTGTCGCTCGTCTTCGGCCGGGTGACTGCCGATCGATTCGAGAACCAGACAACGGCCATCTCCGTGTTGAAATGCCGTTTCGAGGCTATCGAGAATTCGCTCCTGGCCGGACGACCCTGCAGTCAGCCGATCGACAACAACCCAGGTCTCAGTGTCCGCCGGATTGGACGATAGTGTGCCGTCGCGCAGATCAATCGTCCGGCCATTCTGAATCGCACGGGCAAATCCCGCCTGCTTTAATTCGGTCAACAGTTCAGCAGTGTCAGAATCGGATTGCTGCGTGACAGTCGGGAATCCAATCTGAAAGCGCGTCCCCTCGACGAATTGTGAAATTGTTTCAAGGGCGTGTTGGGGCGTGTCACTGTGAATCGCACGGCCACATCCGGGACACACGATTTGACCGGCGCGAGCAAATAGCAGCCGCAGGAAGTCGTGAATTTCCGTCGCCGTGGCCACGGTCGATTTGCCACCCCCGGCCGTCGAATTCTGCCGCACGGCAATCGCCGGCGGAATGTGATCGATACGGTCGGCGTCGGGCTTTTCCAGCCGGTCGAGAAACTGCCGGGCGTATGTCGAAAAGCTCTCGATGTATCGTCGCTGTCCCTCCGCAAATAGCGTGTCAAACGCCAGGCTGCTTTTCCCCGACCCACTGACCCCGGTGATTACAATCAGACGGCGCAGGGGGAGCGTTAAATCGATCGACTGCAGGTTGTGGACGCGAACCGCTTCCAATTGAATACCGCGTGGAAGCCGCTTGACAGTGTCCCGATTCGACGGGGCGGGACTTTCGGTCATTTGTTCACTCCACAACGGTCAGCAGCCGACAGACAAGCGACAGACAAGCGACAGACAAGCGACAGACAGGCAGCATCACGCGCCCGATCATTGATTCACTGCCAGCGAAATCACACACGGGATGCGCAAGTTGTTTATAGACAGTATGTTACCAAACTGCTACTATGAACGCGCGGGCAGACTCACGCTTCAGACGACACTGGGGCTTTCACTGACCTGGGTTCTCCGGGCGGTGAATTTGATTCCTGTTTCGCCACTGGCCACTTCACGGCACACATTGCAAAACTCGAATTGGAATCACGTCGGTCCGTCGAACGGGAAGGGCGTTTGAGAATGGTAGTGAGAAAAGAGCTTCCAACGGTTCTGGTATCTCTTGCGATACATCTCGTCGCAATTATTGCATTGTGGCTGATTCCCTATGCGGTGGCGGCGGTCGATGACGCCCTCGTGATCGAGACGGTCATGGAGGACGACGAGCGTGACTACGACGAAATCATGCAGGAGCTCGACGACCAGAAGGAAATTGCTGAATCGGTCAATTTCATTGCCGGCAGCGTCTCGACAAATGTTGGTGGTTCCGAAGCGCCGCTTTCTCAGCAGACGAAGGTCGAACTCAACGACGTCATCGCCGAACCGGATATCGCAGTTCGCCCCGTCATGGACAGCCTACCGGGTGTCGATTCGCTGACGACGGAACTGGGCGAAGCCGCAGTGACCGGCGAAGTCGGAGCCATCGTCGCAGGCTATGGTGCCGCACTCGACCGGATGACTGCCGAACTGTTACGGATGATGCGGAGTCAGAAGTTAACCGTTGTCTGGCTGTTCGATGAGTCGGAAAGCATGAAGGACGATCAGCAGGAATTGAAAGAACGCATTTTTCGCGTTTACGAAGAATTGAAGGTCGTAGAGACCGATCCAGCGGCGGCAGGGCCGGGACGTCGTAAGAAAAAACTTAAGGATGTACTGGAAACTTCCATCACCAGCTTTGGAGCAAGATGGTCGATTCATACACCTAAGCCAACCAACGATCCGCGCGTGGTGATGTCGGCTATCGACAGAATCCCGATCGACCGGACCGGCCGGGAGAATATGTGTGCGGCGATCAAGCAGGCTGTCACCAAATACCGAGGTGTGACCCGCAGCAAACGGAAGCTGGTGATTGTTGTCGTCAGTGACGAATCGGGAGATGACGGCGGGAAGGTCGAAGAAGTCATCGAACAATGCAAAATTGTCAAAGCCCCCGTCTACATTCTCGGTCGCGAGTCGGTGTTCGGATCGTTGTATGCGTTCAAACGCTGGCGTCACCCCGATACCGGTCACACCCACTACTTACCGATTCATCGCGGCCCGGAAACTCCATTTGCCGAGCAATTGCAATACGACGGATACGGCAAACGGCGAGATTCGCACATGAGCGGATTCGGTCCCTATGAACAGGTCCGGATTGCCCGCGACACCGGCGGTATCTTTTTCCAACTGCCGCATGAAGAAGCCGATTTGAACGATCTGGACAATCGAAAAAACGACATGCTTAATCTGCGTGAATACCTGCCCAACCTCGATTCGCGCCGCGCCTATGCCGAAGGCCGAAACCGCAGCAAATTCCGTCAAGCGATCTGGGATGTCATCGTGCAGCTCAATCCGTATGAGGCGAATCGTGCCGCAGTATTGCAGGTTCCCGGTGGCTGGTTCGACCGCAACCCGGCCAACTACCGTCAGCCGGCGATCGACCGCTGGAAGAAAGTGATGACGATTTTCACGATCCTGGTCAAAGCACAGCAGCGGCTCGATCAGGTACGCACACTGCGTGATAACGAGGCATCGTTGCGTTGGCGCGCGAACTACGATCTCATCTACGCGCAGCTACTTGCCTATCAGGTTCGACTGTTACAGTATTCCATCGCAATCGACCAATACGCGCAAACGGTTCCGACGCGAAAATTCAAGGACCCAAAGTCCAACCAATGGGCAGTCGCCTACGGGCAACCGAAACTTCTTATGCCGACGACGAAGCAGGCTGAACAGATTGCGAAGTTCCTGGGTGTTGATTTTACGTCCGACACGCTGAAAGATTCGCATCGAAAATGCCTGCAGCGTCTGGCGAGGATCGAAGAAATGCACCCCGGCTCACCGTGGTCACGGCGTGCCGAGTGGGAGCGAAAAAGGCAGTTCGGTGTTGGATTTGCTGAGCGTTTTTGGCTTCCACCTCCACCACGACCGCCAGGCACACCAGCGCCGCCGCCCCCCTCGCCTCCGCCGAAACTGTGAGTTGCGAGCGAATAACTAGAGGCTCCGTCAAGCCCCGGTTGTGGGTGAACTCTGCACTTGAACAATAGTGCTGCGTCAAGATTATCAATTAGGGTAAGCGGCTCAAATCGTAACCCGAAGCGTAAGCGAGGGATGGCGCAAATTGCAGATTCGTCCTCGCTTACGCTTCGGGTTACGATTGCCCCAGCTCCACCCCGAAAACAAAACTTGATAAAGCTCTAGAGGTGTTGTGAGCCAGCAGAGGGTTTTGACACAACTTCAAATCTGCGAAGCCCCGGGAATCCGCTGGATCCTCGGGGCTTCTCTTTTCTCAGGGAACAACTTCTTGTCGGCTTCCAATACGAGAGTGGGGCGAAACAAGGCACCTGAATGCTGCTGTTGTTTACAAACCCGTTACACACGGTGCTATTCGGCGAAAACAGTGTTTTTCGGGAACCATTCGCAACCTCGTTCGTCCTCCATGCAGTCAACGTCTTCACAGGGAGAAACCCCAACCGTAGAACTATAGCAACGGATTTCCGCTGGTTGGTCAGCCAATTCATTTGCTGCCGACCCTGCGGAATACACATCGCAAATGCCCAGTCACCTGTATCCCAAAGGAGAGAATCCGATGAAGTCGTTATCCGCCTGTTTGACGATGTTCGCCGTTTTAACCGGGTCGCTGGTAAGTGGGGCTGTGCACGCCGCCGAGCCAGCGGCGAAGGGAAAACCAAAATCTGCCGCGTCCGTTCCGGGAACCAAGCCGAAACCTGCCGAGGCAACCGTACCGAAAATCCAAATGGCCATCCTGCTCGACACCAGCGGGAGCATGGAAGGTCTGATTAACCAGGCACGCACGCAGCTTTGGAAAATTGTGAACGAGTTGGCAACAGCAAAGCAGAACGGCCAAACGCCGCAGCTTCAAGTCGCCCTATACGAGTACGGCAAGAGCAGCATTTCGAAAGACGAAGGCTACCTGCGGCAAATTGTCTCGCTAACCGACGACCTGGATGCAATCTCTGAAGAACTGTTCGCTTTGAAAACCAACGGCGGGCAGGAATATTGCGGGCAAGTGATTCAAGCTGCGACAAGCGGTCTGCAATGGAGCCAGGGCGACGACGATTTGAAGCTGATCTTCATCGCGGGCAACGAAGCCTTTACGCAGGGGACCGTCAACTACAAGCAGGCGTGCATCGCCGCCATCGGCAAGGGAATTACCGTCAATACCATCTTTTGCGGACCACAAGCCGAAGGCATTCGCACCGGATGGCAGGATGGCGCATCGCTGGCCGACGGCTCGTTCTTGAGCATCGACCAGAACCGTCAGGTGGCCGCCATCAAGACTCCCTTCGACAAGAAGCTGGCCGAGTTAAGTGGCAAGGTCAACCGCACGTTCGTCTTTTACGGAGGGCGAGCCGACCGCCAGAGGCTGTCACGGCGGCAACTGGCACAGGACAAGGCGGCGGCAGAAGCGGCCCCGGCAGCCGCAGCAGAACGTGCCAGCTTCAAGGGCAAAAAGCAATACCGCTCAAACGCCGATCTCGTCGATGCCGTCACGTCGGGCAAAATCAAACTGAAGGACGTAAAGGAAGCGGAACTGCCCGATGAACTCAAGAAGCTCGACGCGAAAAAACGCGTTGAATACATCGCCGGGAAGCAAAAGGAGCGGTCGGCCATTCAAATCGAAATCGCCAAGATCTCCAAACAACGCAAAGCATACATCGCCGAAGCGCGCCGCAAGGAAAGCAAATCGGAAAAGAACGACACGCTCGACGGAGCGATCATCGAGTCGATCCGCAAACAGGCGGGTAAGAAGAAGTTTGCCTTCGAGAAAGAATAAAGCCGAAAAGTAAGTTGAAACAGAAAAAGGTTCTTCGCGCATTTTAGTGGGTGCTGCTTGATTTGACGTGTGGAATCGATCTCGGGATCATGGGGGATTTCCGAGGTCGAGACGATGGAATCTCTGAATGCGCATTACCGACTTCT